>VTLG01002229.1_pt1 | contig 49325 bp, 62 predicted proteins | sample 4694571 | NCBI WGS metagenome assembly VTLG01 (sample SAMN12604809, study PRJNA352737) | marine metagenome | biome: ENVO:00000447; feature: ENVO:00000209|ENVO:00000569|ENVO:01000036; material: ENVO:00002151; isolation source: viral sequences binned using virsorter ... | reverse complement strand
TAACAAGGAATGTTTCTGCAACCAGTGTGGCTGGTTCATTTTTATAATCTCTTTCAATTGTCGCCGTTTCATTATCCCAACCACCCCAAGTAAAGCAGTTCATAGCCAGTGGGTAAATATATTCTCCAAGAAACTCTAAGTATGGGTTTTCTACACCAATCCACTCTAGCTCAATATCAAACGTAGGGTAGTTTTGATGCCTTGCACGAGACCACCTATCTGCGTTTTCAGCCATAGTTATTAACTCACTACAATATCTTTGTGTAAAGCAAGGGAATATATATATGTCTCTTCCTACTCCGTTTGTTGTATATTCCTCAACACATAAATCCCAATCCTTAGATAATAATTCAGTGTGTATATATCTCTCTTTCCACTGCCTATTGTATTTTGTCATTCCGTCGTCAAGTATTGAAATTTTATTCAAGTGCTTCTTTGGTATTTTCATACGGAACCTCCCAATATTCAATTTCTGTTCTAGGATATTTACAATATCTTTTGACCGCCTCTATTTGACATATGGTTGAGTCGTCCTCCCATAAAATATTATTTCCGCAGTCAAGCACAAACTTAATAAGGTTGTCTATATCCGGTTTGTTTACGTGTAGCACTGGGGATTTTGCTTTGAGTTTATTTTTATGCCTTCCAGTTCTATAATGATGCTTTGGTCTTTTCATATAAAACGTAAGAGAGAGGGATATTGCACCCTTTAGTTTTTTGATATTATGTTGGAGGAGTACTTTCTCGAATATACCCTTATCTTTTGCTGATGGGTCATAACTCCTTGTGAAACCATTTTTGGATGATGTGCGGTGTCTTTTTTGAGGTTTCGGAGTCCCCTCTACTCTTACGTAACACATATTATTTAGATTTACATTTGTCAATGATAAATTGTTTCTTTAGCTTTTTTACTTCTTTTTCTTTTCTGAGAATGTCGAGTCTGAGCATCTTTCTTTGTTCTTCAAACTCTAGTTTACTTTGGTAGTCCTTAGCCTCTTTTTCATCTAAGAACTTTCTTCCGTCGCCACATATATATACGCTGTCAATTTCGTGTTGTAGTGGTCTCATAATATAATTATCTCCTTTCTATTTTACAAATTCTTTATTAAGTGGTGAGGGGCAAACAAGGGAATAGTCGCAATACTTACCACACTCCCATTTATAAACTGGTGCGATGCCCTCTTTAAAATCTATGTCTGTTTGTATGTTTTCCTCAACTGCCGACCAATAGTCTCTCGCCCTATCTATTGCATCACTTGGAATTACGTACTCTTTCATCTTACTATCGTTTTTACTATAATACAAAAGAGCCATATGACTTATCTCCCTACAAAGTTCCATTTCCAAAGCCATTATACAATAGGTTCCAACTTGTAATTCATAGTTATCAGACTTATGGTTTCCGTTCTCTATGTGTTTGAATTTGAATGAGTTACACGTCTTCCAGTCATACATCTTACCAATTCCATTCTCTACAAGTAAGAGGTCGCAATGACCCCTTACATTGAGAGTTTTAGACGATAGCAATGTCTCTTGGTATATGGTAAGGTTGGTGTTGTCAAGGGCAACATTATCTATCGCCTTCCTAAACTCTTCTCCCATAACAGACCCTAGCCTCAGTATCCTTAAGGAGTTATCTGACATAGGCTTTTTCTCTGTTTTATTTAAATTGTAATAGTGCTTCCTATGACACATTCCGGCTCCAGATGCGCTTAGTCTGTCTGGGTTATCCTTAAGTCTTTTTTCTTGTTCGTATCCATTTATCTCTTGTAGATATGCGTTGTATGTCTCTATTGGATTAATCATTATTCTCCTTAATTTTAGGGCGAAATATCCTCTGCGCAGAAGATACCTCGCCCAAAGCGAGGTGGCTGTAAAAGCGCTCTAACCCTCGAGGTTAAATGATATGTGCTTTTGAGTTACCTTACTGGGTCTTCAGCATCAATATCATCAGATATCAGACCTCGCTTACTATTAAAATCCTCCACCCATTTGACAAGCTTTACTCTGTCTATCTTATTAATCATTAGAGTATGTCTGTCTGTAATGAATGGGACATTTTTAAAGTAAAAGTCTGAACCAGACCACTCAAGAAATTCTAAGAGTGTTGTTAAGTCTAACTTTGTTTCCATTCCATTTTGTCCCTTACTTTATTAACGTTCGATAGTGCCTCTCTTATTTCCTCCGGCGATGCAACATCAACCGGTTTTGCAAGATTTTCTTTTCTCTCTTGTGCTTTCTTTTCTTCGTGTATTCTATTTCTTATCCTATCTGTTTTCTCTACATAGGGACTTTTTATCCAGTTTCTAAAGGCGGCTCTATAGTCTTTATATGATTTGCCGTTAGCAGATAGAAAATCTTTAAATCTGTCAAACTGGTCTTTAACGTCTATAGATAGGTTTTTAAGTTGTAGTTCATTTAAGAACTCTTTATCTATTGAACTTAAAGATTTTAGTTCGTTTGTCTTTTCTTTATTCTTAATATTATTCTTTTTCTTTTTCTTAGAGGGTGCAGACACTCTGTTTCCACCCTCATCTGTAGCAACAGAAATGTCATATTCTTTCAATCTTAAAAACACTTTTTTGTGCATCGAACTATTAAGTTTTAGTGTTCCATATTGAAAAGCAACAAAGTCTGCTACAAACCACCTCCTCTCGTGATTAGTCTGCTCAATTTGTTTTAAGATGCTTTGTGGAAAGGCATCAAAATTAGTCTCAAGCATAAAGTTAGTTAGTTTCCAGTTGGGTTCGTATATACCGGCATAGTCGCAGTGGTCTAAGATGTATATCCACAAAAGTTTCTCATCTTTAGATAAATCTGAAAACCACGTCTTCTGCCACTTACCGGTATCTGTAAATCGCTTAGCCATTAAAACGGAATGTCCGACTCTTCAATCTCGTTACGAGTATCTGCATCAATAGGAGGCTCCTCGCCTTTATTTCGCATATCCATTGTTCTGTTGTTAACGGCAAAAACAAATATTGAGTCCCCCTTTGGGTCTTTGTTCCCACTATCAACCTTTTTAATTTCAACCTCAACCCCCGTGTTTGAACCTTCTGTTTCTTGCATCAGCATAGCATTCAATGAAGGACTAGCATATATAATATCATCTCCATTACATCTCCACATATACTGGTATTGTGCATTTCCGTCTCTGTCCTTAAATTTGCTTTCCACTTTTTTGCCGGTCGCAAATTCAAGCTTAACTCTTTGGTTAGAATGTTCGTTGAATTTAAGAATAGCCATTATTTATTCTCCTTTATTAAGTTTTGTATTCTTGTTGCCCACTTTTCCAACTCTTGGTCAGTGGTTGTGTCTGTTACTCCAGCAAGGAAATTTGTAATACTTGCCTTGTTGTTCTCATCAAAAACATCGCTATCAAGTCCCTCACTTATTAATTTAATATAATCATTTCTTAAATCAATAGGCTCGTTTAACTCTTTTTGGTTTGCTTTAACAACAGATTTCTTTTTAGCCTTTGCTGGTGCTTTCTTCTTTGGTTTTTCTTTCGGTTGCTCGGGCAAGTCCTCTCCAGCATAGATGTAGTGACCTAAGCCATACAAAGCCATACATTTAACGAGGCATCTCATCTTCGCTTTATTTATTTGTGCCGTACTTGGATTGGATATACTTTCGTGCTTATAGTTCATAACAGCCAACCACATCGTTCTTTGAAGAGAGCCTATTCTACACGTTACCTCTACCATACAAGACTTATCTTCGTGAACCAACACATCTTTCATAACTCCCTCCGGATACTCCCATTGAGTAAACTCATATCTAAATTCCGGATAATGTTGCATCATAACTCCCCAAGCCCAAGCCCAAGACAGATACTTTGGCTGAAAAGAACTATTTGTTTTTATTATTTCAATATGTTCCGAGACGTCTACGTTAGACAACTCTTCCCATACCTCTTTATAGGTTGGATTTTCTCTGCTCATTAGTGTTCCCCTTTTTGTTTATTTTAAGTAACTCTGTCACTTTGCTCTCAAACCACTGAGGTGCCACCCTCGTGCCAGAGAGAATTAAAGATAGGTAGGACTTGGATATACTCAGCTTGTCTGCAACCCAAGTGTGCTTTATCCCATTGTTGTCTATATGTTGCCTAATATATTCCATATTCATACCTCTAATTTAATCTGTAAATATTAATTTACAAACTATTTATTTTATTATTGCATTGTGTTACGTAGATTACAATATGAAGAAAGGTAAAAAAGTTTACACTCTCAAGATATGGTTTAACGACATAACTGGCGAATGCACTGGTTTGGTCGAATGTATTGACGAGGTGCAAGAAGAAGGTGTCTATAAAGACGATGAGCGAAACCTTGCTCTTGAGTTTATTTCTGATTGCATTCCCGATGAATACGCAGACCTAATTAATTGTTTCGAGATTGGTGTGGCTTAAAGTCCACGTCGAAAAAATCAACCCCATTCTTTTTATTTGTATTTTTCTCACTGGAGCCTATAAATTTTGTCATTAGATGCGTCATACACTCCTTGACGTTTTTATAGCCTTTGCTGTACACTTTTGATTTAAACTCTCGATATAGGTCAGCATCTATACCTCTAACGTTCATATCACACGTTTTCATTTGTCTCCTCCTTCTGTAATAGGTGTGTCCGGTGGGTACTCAGACCCAAAAAGAACACCCTCTGCTATTACTTTATTTTTTATTTTAAGGTTTGTTATGTTGTCGACAACCATATCCCAATTAAGTATTTCGTTTAAAGTAAGAATACCATTCTTCTCAAAATACTCTTCGTAAGACATAGTATGTTGACCTAACAAGCCTCTCTTAACCATTATTATCATATTAACCTCCACACATCAAGTGTAATTTACGTTACATTGGTTGTATTTGTCAATGATTGTTTTCTATCCGTGAATGTCTGCTAAGACCACATAGGTAGAGAGTGACTCGTATGGGTTTCGGACATATTTCTCTTTGTCTCCATATATACTATCCCACTTTTCCATTACATTTTTAAGATGCCTTTTATCTGCTATTGCATCTCCGTCATTATCATAAAGAAGGTAGCTATCCCCAGCATATTGTCCGATGCGATTAAAGTGATACCTCATCATATCTCCGTCTGTCCTCTTATAATCTCCACTGCGAAGGTCGTGTAGTGTACCACCTTTCTTGAGCCACTTTCTTATTTTATCCATATGATATTTCTGTTCTCGGCACATATATTTCCAACCCTCTTTTATATACCTCTTTCCCTCTTTACTATCTGCCTTCACAACTGCTGGGAGGTCTCCCCAACGACCCTTACCACTCACGCAAGAGCCTTCGTGGTCAAATGTAGTATAATAATCAAATCCAGTATTATACTCGGGGTCTACCAGTTTCTCAAACACATTATCTTTTGCTGTTTGTATAGCCTCTTCCGGTGTTTCAGCATACACCAATGCTCTGATTACGTAATGCATTATTTGTTCTCCTTTTCGCTTATTTTTGTTATTATATCATCTATTCGGTTAAAGTATGTTTGCCTTGTTATGCTCCCATTCCATTCAAGGTCTGCTAAACTCCTTATATGGTCGAAGGCATCTAAATAATCCTCCGTCATATTTTTCTTTCTATCTTTATGAATGTTAGGGACACAACAATCTTTTTTCTTTTTCATTTGCTGTCCTTTACTGGTATTGGCTGATGAACCTCGTCTATCTCCCAATCTTCTGACCCTTTACACCATTCAAAGTGTCCGTCAGAAAAATCATTAGATATTATCTCTGTTGCGTCATCTGTTTCCATAGCCTCTTGGTCTTTTGCCCAGTAGGTCTTATAGTATTTACACTCTTCCCATATAGTAACTCCAAAGGGTTTATAACCTTCTTTCTTGGCTACGTCTTCATTGTCGGTCATATTAATCTCACACGTCTGTATCTTTTCTTTAAGAACCTCGTCCCCTTCCATTAAGCACGTTCTTTCTAACTTAAACCACCTCTCTACTTGCTCTTTGGTGTCGTAGTATCCCGAGCTGTGATGTATCTCGGTTGGTCTCCCTTTGTATCCATTTGTCTTGATAATTACTTCGCCTCTGTATTCTATCATTTGTTCTCCTTCCCTTTATATATATAATTAACCCAGTGTGTCTTGGTCTCCTTGTCGTTGCAATTCTCGCTCCATATATCATATCCTTCTTCACGAAGGTTGAATATTATTGCCGACAATCTCGTTGCTCTATATAACTGAATTGCGTCCCACGAGGTTATACTGCCGTGTTCTTGCAAGTGAGCCAAGACCTTACCAGTTTTTGTTGTTGGTTTGTGTTGGTTTTGTTCAAATAAGTCCATTATCCTAATTGCTCCTTTCTTCTTTGACGTGCCTCTTCCTCAAACTCGTCCCATTCCTTTTTATACTCCAACCAATCGTCATAAGATAAATCTCTGTAACAATCAAGTGGGTATAACATATTATTAGAATTGTCCGGTTCGTCAAGCATCATTTTTAGTTTCTCTTCTGAACAACTATATCCCTTATATATTAAAGCATATATGTCTTCCGGATAACACTCAATACCTTCATCAAGTATGTCTTCCATTGCGTTGTTCTCTATGTCTACGTTCCAAGTATGTGTTCCTAACTCCAATCCTATGTAAGCCTCTTCTGTTCTCTTCATTTGTTCTCCTTATCCTTGATATCTTTCGAATAGTGATTTAGCCTTCTCTTTACCAAATCTGTCTTCGGCAACTTGACAGATACAACTTATTATGTTATGTCCGTATGGTGTTCCCATTACCTCAAAACACTCATCTTCCATTTGTTCGTACGTACATTCTTTTAGGTTTATTCTGCTTCTTCTCATTACTTGTTCTCCTTATTTAAGTGACATTTTTTATATTTCTTGTTGCTCCCACAAGGGCAACTCTCATTACGTCCTACCTTCTCTGATACTAACTGCTCTACTTTAAACTCGCTCTTCTGTCTTCCTTTAATCTTTGAAGAGCCTAAACTACGTGCGTTCTTATTTTTTAGATTTGCTATCTGCTTGTCTCTGCTTGAGTATTTCATCTTGCTTGTCCTCCTCTTCGTAGTATTTTTTGATTTCATCACTACTCCTTATGTCTATTGTAAGTTTAACATCTATCCACTCTTCGTGGCTCTCGTTCCACCCATCAAGGCAACCTATAACATATGCCTTTGCTACACTCTCAGAGGGAAATCTTTTATAGACCTCCCACTTAACATACCCTTCTTTAAGCCATACTATTTGATATGATTTCATTCGTCCTCCTTTCTTCACACTCGTCACAAGTGTGCTTTTGCGTTAGTTCGTCATACCAAGAAGGTTCATCTTCTTTAAATATCTTCTTGCAATCTTTACAATGCATCGTTATCCTCATCATATTTTATAAACTCTGCGTGGTCTCCACACTGGACACACACACCCATATCCCACTCATCGTCAAAGTGAAATCTCTCATCGTGATTTGCCGTACAACAATTACTAAGCCACTCCATTGTCTACCTCCTTGCTCCATTGTTTATAAAACTCATCGTATAGGTCTTCATATTTATATGGTTTCTCTACCACATCGATAATAAACTTTGCGTCTTCATATCCCTTGTGGTCTACAAGCCAATTAAGAAAGAATATAAACATATCACTCTCTACTGCGTCCATTATATATTTACTCATCTTCTCCGTCCCTCCTTTCAAGGTCTCTTTGTTTTTGGTATTCTGCGAGTGATAACTCTTTAACGAAGAGGTCGTTGTCTATATAGGATGCCTCTTCATCGTGTCCATTGTTTATCATCTCGTCTCTAAACCCGTCTGCTTTCACTCTTTCTTTAAGGAGGCATTCAGTAACCCAATCCAACGCATCACACATCTCTTCGTATTCGGGTTGACATAATCCCTCCATATGATTTAATAAATACTTAACTCTATCAGTCACGTCATACACTGACTGCATTCTCTTTACTGCTCTTATTTTATTACCGGCTTGTTTTATTGATTTCATTACTTGTTCTCCTCTTTTAAAAGTTTATCTATTTTTACCATTAAATCTTCTGCCGATGAATACTCCTCTATATAATCCCAATACTCACTACCGACAATCCAATCAAATGTATCTCTACAATCCTCTAATAACTCTCGTATTTTCTTTTCCATTACTTGTTCTCCTTATCTGAATATTTATTTATTGCCCTCTTCAATGCGTCTCTATTACCACTATCTAACTCAGCAACCCACCCTATAAAGTTCGTCTGCATCTTTATGAATTTCTCCCTTGTATAACTATCGATAACTCCGTCTTGTCTATACATATCTTTTGCAAACTTTTCTCCGTCAGTGTCGACTGCCCACCTAATAATGTTGTCTATGTCTTTTATTGATTGTATCATATTGCCTCCTAGTATGTTAAGGACACTCCTCGTTGTCCGATTGTCTTGTTGTTGATTAGTATTTCTCTTCTAAATAGCCTCTTCAAGAGTATGTTCATATAGGCTATCTCTCCTATTTCCATTTCAGATAGGTCTTCGCATTGATACCAGCACTCTGAACTCTCTTGAGTATCTCCGACTGGGCAACATATCAAATTATAACACTCTCCACCTCTCCAGTCATTAGGAGACATTGTGTTGTCTGCACTCTCTATAGTGAAGAATGTCTCTGTTCTAAAATGTTCAATGAATATCCATTTGCTGTGAATTACGTGTACTTTAAATTCCATTATTTCTCCTCTTGGTTGTGGATATGGTATCCGTTTAAGTGGTCAATTTCGTGTTGAACTATTACTGCATCAAACCCTTCGAACCTCTCTTTAGTAAATGCTACTCCTAAATGTCGAGGCTTTACTTGATGTTCTACCTCGACCCAAGTATGTCTCATTACTTTGTTTTCTTTATTAGGGAAGGTCATACACCCCTCTGAACTCTCCTCTAACTCTGTCGATTTAGAGACGATTGAAGGGTTTACAAATGCTCTCCATTTTCTCGATGCTCCACCATAATCACTCGTTGGGTCTGTCGATAGTTTAGCAATAAACACTGCCTTCGTTCCTCCTATCTGATTGTGAGCAAGACCAATAGCATTCTGATACTTAGGAAGGAGACACGTCATTAATAATTTATTCGCTATATCCATTCCTTCTGTGTGATATACTTGGTCGCATTTCTTTTCTATTTTCTTTCGGTCGTGATGTATGAAACTCATATTCTCCTCCAAGTTATTAAAGTGATTATTGTCAGTGGTATCTCAATAGCCAAGAGAGGTATCCAATTCAATTCTCTTGACATATGGTTCAATAGAAGAGCCGTCCATAACCCCAGCATAATTGCTGAGGCTATGAACTCGATGTCTCTACTTCGCATTCTTGTCTCCGAGAATGTAGTTAGATGCCGTCAATGCTCTTGACGATGCCCATAATATCCATTGAGGGTCATTCTTCAATTTACTCGCCCAACTCTGACAATAGGCAAGGGTATTGTTGAACACCACCTCAGAGTTTAGACCGGCTTCCGAGCATAATACTGACGAGCCAATCTCTGCTACTAACTCCTCTTTTGAATACTCGTGGTCTCCGAAGGCAAAGCACTCTTCAAGTCGGTCTAATCTACTCTTATGACCACTGGAGTGTATCATCTCGTGAAATAGTGTGCTGTAGTAATGCTGTTTGCCGTCGTTAACACTCTCTTTATTCTTCTTGGCTACCTCTACGTGATTACGCATTGAAGGACACTCGATGACATCTCGAGAAGGAATGAAACAAGCACGTGCATTGTCCTCAATTTTTATCTCGAGGTTCTTCTCTCTTAGGTCGTAAGCCTTGACTATCTTCTCGGCTTGTTTCAAGACCTTAAGAGGTTTGAATTTCTCTTCTTTCTTCTTCTCGGGCATTGGTATACCTTCGCATTGAGCCACGTTGAACACCTTGTATGATTTCAAGAAGGGAATTGTTCGCGTCTTCACGTCCCCATTCGCATCATAGATAGTATTCCCCTCTGCGTCCTTCAAGTCCCTCTTCGTGAATTTCCAGAATGTCACATATGACCCCTTCGAACCCTTCTTCACGTTACCACCTAACGTCTTCGCTCCCTTGAAGGTTAGCCACGCGTTATGCTCCCACCCTTCTTTTAACTGACGGCAACCCAACGACATTTGGTTCATTAGTCCCTTGTAAAACGTCTTCGCTTGGTAGTTATACGCACTCGCACTGCCTTCGCTTCTCATAAAGGGCATTGACCATACCAACTTGCCTCCCTCTAATGCGTCGATAATAGGTTGTGCTACGTCTTCGATAATCTGCTCTTTACTCCTCGATTTAAACTGCTTTTTGAATTTACTCATCTCTATTTCTCCTCTTGGTTTAAGTTATAGTGTCCACCCCACGCATTCGCTAGTCGAACGCATTGGCTCTGCGTCAGTCTTGCTTGACGTTTAGCCTCGTACTCTCTCGCTCTTCTTCTCTTTTGTCCCTCTACTCTCTTGTTAGGATATTTGATTTTTATGCCGAATTTCTCGAACATCATATCCTCTTTGGCTCTTCTTCTTGCCTCTTCGCGTTTCTTCCCTCGTGGGAAACTCATTATGCAAAACTCTTGAATATCGTCCTCTGTGTCACCTTGTATGAATTGTCCGTTTTCTTGTATCATCTCTATTTTCTCCTCTTTAGGTTATTTAAGTTAATTTTCTTCATTAGTCCCTTCTTAATCCTCGAGGCAACTCCCCTCGATAACTGCTTCTGCACTACAGCTTGGTAATGCGTACCAGTACGTCTGCACTCCTCAATTTGTCCGTCGAGCTTCTCTTCTTTGCTCTTGTGGTACTTGGGACGTGCGTCCTTTATGCGACCCATTTCTATAGGGTCTGTCGAATAGCATATCATTACATCTCCTAGTTGGTTAGCGAAGGGGAGTGGCTTCGAACCACTCTATGCGTGAGCATTTGTTCCTCTATTCCCCTTCATCATAGCGACGGCAATCGCCAAATTGCCTTCGAGCCGGTAGTAATAGTCGTAAACACGTCAGAACTCAATCATCAGTTACACGAACTACCCTCAGTCACTCGGTCTATTCTCTGTCTTTTTACCCCTCAACACCTCTCAACCCACTCTCACGTCAGTCAGAGTTCAGTGTCTTGAATTTCAGTAGGGCATCGTCGGTCAGTCGTCATAAATCCTCGTCGTGACCTCCGTGTTGACCTCATTCGAGTTATTTCAAAAAGCAGTGTGTGTCCGTCCAGCACTCCCTTAATATACGAAAACTTTTGTTTACAAACAAGTAAAATCTGTCATTGCCGTCACTAATGTAACACAATGCACTTTCCCTTACGCATAGGGATTTACAAAGTCATTGATTTATGTCGAGGTCGAAGGGAAAATGTTAAAAATGAGCCAAAACTGACACAATACCGACGGCATTGGGATTGATTGCATTAATTTGTCGAAGGGATACAGAGGAGAGTATGAAGTATATTTATCGAGGGCAAATCCTTATACGCACACATAGGCACACACACCCACGTATGCACACACCCACACACGTAGGCACACGTGTACACACACGTCTACACCCACGCGTAATCACACGCGAGTACACACACGCACATACACCCGTCTGCACACCCGTCTGTACACGCACGTAGTCACACACGCGTAGTACACGCGTACACACACACGCATACACACACGCGTCACATACGCACACGTACACACACGCATCACACACGCACGTACATACACCCACATACGTACCAGTTCTCGAGGGCAATCATACAGATACACACGTATAGGAGAACACCTACGCACATACACACACACGCACCAGTGTACGCACACCCACACGTGTAAGGCACGCGTAAGTGATAGCGACCTATAATAGAGGAGGATAAGAGAGTGTGAGGTTATGCGTACGTGTCACGAGTGGTCACGAAGGGGTGGGGAGGGTGTGCCGAAGAGTAAGCGAGGCACATACCTACGCGTTAGGGTAGCGAAGAGCCACGTCGTGTCCCTACGCACGTACCACAGCCCCAACGCACGTACACACGTTACGCGTAACAGAGATTTGAAAAAAACGAAAGTTAACGCGTTCGCTATACAGAAAACCCCTCGATGCCCCCACCCTATTTATATAGGGAGCATATAACATTTTGCCACAATTTTTAAAGATTGCACTTGTAAATTATATTTTTCAAAGGTAACTTACGTTACAGTATGAAAACCTATAAAGTAAAGAACACTAAGCACGTAGTATATAAGACAACTGAGGTTCCTCGGGACATTGAGTATAGAAAGGACTGGAAGAATGCACATATTGGAGATTGGGTTAAGACTGATGATGGACACGTTGTACAAATATTGCGTAAAGATAACTTTACTGTTGGCACGTGTACCGGGACTTATTCATACACAGATGATTCGCGTATGGATTCAGTTCGTAAAAAGGATATTTACTCAGTAAGCGGGGAGAACTGGTATACAAGGTTAAAGAACCGCAAGGAGCCAACGAAAAGGGAGGTTGTCTTTGCAAAGCGTATACAGCGAGGTGGAGAGCCAGCGGAGATATATGCAGAGATTTTCAAAACAACGAATAAAAAGAATGCTAAGGAAAAGGCAGCGTTGCTTATAAAGAGCGAAAGGATACAGAAGATTATGAATGAAGATTTAAAAGATGTATTTGCAAACAAAGGTGTAGACCTTGATTATTTAATAGGGGCAGCAAAAGACGTCGTAGATGGAGGTAAGAACGACTCAGATAGGCTTAAAGCTCTAAATATGCTCTGGGATGCATTTGGGGTGGTAAAGCAGCAAAAGGTTACGGAGATTGCTGGTGTGTTTCAAGGTTTTGACCTTAAGCACCTCGAGTCTGCCGAAAGAAAACAGATAGAGAACGAATAATGTATAAAAAATTCGACACGGATATTACTTCTATACCGAAGTTCTCAAAACCAATAGGATATTATGGAAGAACCAAAGTTCAAGCTCAATTACAATACACAGAATGTAAGCGAAGCGGAAGAAGCTTTATTATTAGCGAAGAATGATTTAATAGCATTTGGTAAGCTGTTTCTTCCCGATGACTTTATGCGTAGTGAGACCCCCTTTTTTCATTACGAAATAGCAGATATTATGGCTGAAAAAGAAAAGGACGGTATTTGGAAGCACAGAAATCTTGCTATTATAATGCCACGGGGTCACGGGAAGACAGTACTTACCAAGTGCGATGTATTGCATAAATTCGTATTTGCAACAGAACCCTTATTCTACGGTTGGGTATCAGCCACACAAAAACTTTCCACTGGAAATATGGACTACGTAAAGTATCACTTAGAATTTAATGATAGGTTCACATATTATTTTGGGAACCAGAAAGGATTAAAATGGACAGAAACAGATATAGAGTTGAAAAATGGATGTAAGCTCATTTCGAAATCAAACATCTCGGGTATTAGAGGTGGCGCTAAACTTCATAAAAGATACGACCTTATTGTTTTGGATGACTTTGAAGACGAGAATAATACCATTACTCCAGAAGCACGGCAAAAGAACTCTAATATGGTTACTGCTGTTGTTCATCCAGCTCTCGAACCTCTTGATGGTCGTCTTAGGATTAATGGGACTCCTGTTCACTTCGATTCTTTTATCAACAACCTCATTATTAACGCATCTAGAGCTGAAAGTGAAAAAAATGACTTCAGTTGGAAAGTAATAATATATAAAGCAATACAAGATGGCGGCACTGCATTGTGGGATAGTTGGTTTGGTTTGAAGAAGCTAGAGGAAAAGAAGAAATTCTATGCAGACTCCGGTCAGCCAGCTAAATACTGGCAAGAGTATCATATGGAGGTGCAATCAGCTGAGGATGCTATATTTACAATGAGACATATAAGATACCACGATGGTAAGTATATGTGGGATAAAGAAAAAGAAATAGGTTTTTTAAATATAGAGGGCGAACATAAGCCAGTTAATATATACTGCGGAGTAGACCCAGCAACAGATAGCGATAGAAGAGACGCAGACTTTAGTGTTATAGTTATTATAGCTGTTGATATGGATAATAATATATATGTATTGGACTATATGAGAAAAAGAGGGTTATCCGTTCTGGGTATACCGGGAGAAAACAAACCGGGGATAGTAGATTATATATTTGATTATAATAGAACTTATCACGCTAAACTATTTTGCATTGAAGACACAACGATGTCTAGACCTATATTCCAATCTTTAATATCAGAAATGAGAAGACGTAATGAATTTGGAATCCAATTTAAAGAAGAAAAACCGGGCACCAGACTATCTAAAAGAGATAGGATACAAGAGGTGTTAGCACAACGTATTATAATAGGTAGTGTTCATATAAGAAAAGAAATGTACGACTTACAGCACGAGATTTTAACATTTGGACCTCGTATGGGACACGATGATACCATAGACGCGCTCGCGTACGCGTGTAAATATAGTACTATGCCAACCGGTATAGAAGGTTCTAAAGGTAGGTATGTTAAAAGAAAAGCAAAACCAAAGTCTTGGATAGTTGCATAATGTTACGTAAATTACATATGTGATATGAATCACAGTTTATTGAAATGATAGTATTAGACGATTTTATTAAAGATAAAAATGCTTTAATAAAAGATATTAATTCGTTTTTTGAAGGTACTTACGATTATGGTGGAGAATCTGTTGAAGATGAAATATCAACTGTTAATTCGTGGGATTGGATAAGACCACCAAAAAACAAACAAGAAGAATTAATATCTTATTTATTAAATAATAGTCCCTTAAAAGATATAAACAAAATTAAAACGATAGAATATTGGACGCACATTCATACTCAAGGTAGTGATTTAGAATGGCATACTAATAAAGATGAAGCCTTAAGGCATAATACTGGCGAGTTTAAGCATCCTTTATATTCTATAATATATTACCCAATAAACGTAAGTGTTGAGGGTGGTTTCTTGGAGATAAGTGGCGTTCAAGAAAAAAACATATATAATGATGGCTCTTTTTTGAAATTTGAAAGGGAATATGAAAGAATTAAACCTAAGTATAATAGAGTGGTTATATTTGACCCTTCTTACTTACATAGGGTAACTAATATTAAAAGGGGAATAAGATATTCTATAGCAATTGATATATGGGATAGAAAATTAGAAAAATTATGAAAAAAACAGACAAAGCACAGCAGATTCACGAATTGTTCTTAAAGCTTAATGGACAAAACAGACAAGCTTGGGAAAAAGTAAACCAAGAAGGTCACGATTTCTTTTTAGACAATCAATTAAAAGAAAAAGAAAAGAGAGCTTTAGAAGAACAAGGAATGCCGACATTCACTATAAATAGGATAATACCTATTGTAGAGATGTTAACTTTTTATGCTACCGCCCATAGTCCAAGATGGCAAGCAGTGGGAGCTGAAGGAAGTGATTCTGAGGTTGCAGCCGTACACGCTGATGTTGCTGATTATATATGGTATATTAGCGATGGAAAACAGATGTTTAACCAAATCATAAAAAACGCTTGTACAAAATCTATTGGGTACTTTCAAGTTTTTGTAGACCCAAATGACGATAGAGGAATGGGAGAGGTTAAGATAAGAGACTTAGAACCATTTGATGTTTATGTTGACCCTCAATCAAGGGATAATCTATTTAGAGATGCAGCATTTATGATGGTTCACAAAGTTTGTCCAAGAGCTCAGATGGAAGCTATGTACCCAGAATATAAAAATAAAATTAAGAAAGCACACTCCCAATATCCAAACCATAGCAGTTTCAGTGAAAAGTCAGAATGGAACGATTTTCAATATAAGGATGTATCAGAGAATTTTACAATATTAGGAGAAGATGAACTTCTTGTTGATTACTACGAATTGTATGAGAAGGTAAAACTACCATATATGAATGTTTATTATCAAATTCAACCTAGCGCAGAAGAGATTGAAGTTATTAATAAACGTATAGAAGAAGAAATGTATGGAATGATAAGAGAAGCTGAGGTTGGTAGAAAAGAACAAGAAAAAGCAATAGCAGAAGCTATTGAAAGTGGTCAAATGTTACCAGAGAGAGGCAAATGGGAACTTGAAAAACAAAAACTTGAAATGGAAGGGAAAATCGAACAAGAAAAGGAAGCCAGATTACAAAAGGCTATGGAGGACGTTAGTAGAATTGAAAACACTGTAGTCACAGAGGCAGAATATAACATTTTAATAAAAGGCGAACTTAAGAATAGTTTGATTGAAGCAATAAAATTCTATGAAAGTAAAATTAGATTGTCAGTGGTAGTGGGTGACCAACTTTTAGTTGAATCGATATTACCGGGAACTGATTATCCTATAATACCAGTACATTACAACTTCACTGGAACACCTTATCCTATGTCGGCTGTTGCTCCCCTTATTGGGAAGCAAAAAGAGCTTAATAAAGCTCATCAGCTTATGATACATAATGCATCATTGGGTTCTTCTCTAAGGTGGGTATATGTGGATGGAAGTATTGATACTGATTATTGGGAGAAGTATTCAGCCGCACCCGGAGCATTGCTGCCTATTAATAATGGTTATGAGATTCCTAAGGAAGTATTACCCGCACCACTGTCAAGCGCATTTTCTGCAATAGTATCAGAAGGAAAAGGAGATATGGAATATCTTGCTGGGATGTATTCCTCTCAACAAGGAGATATAAATACACAACACGATACTTACAAGGGTTTATTAGCGAATGATGAATATGGGACCAGACGTGTTAAGGCTTGGATGGACGGTTCCGTGAAAGCATCCTTAAAACAATTAGGTTTAATGGTTAGGGATTATGCGCAATTTACATATAGAGCTGAAAAAACATTTAGAATAGTTCAGCCAAACGCAATAGCAGAAGATAAAGAAGTTTCAATCAATATGCCTATGTATAATGATATGGGTGAAGCTATAGGTAAATATAATGATTATTCTAGTGCTAAATTCGATGTTAGGGTTATATCTGGGCATAGTTTGCCAGTAAATAGATGGGCTTATCTAGGTGAGCTTAAAGAATTATTACAACTTGGTGTTGTAGATGATTTGGCTGTATTAGCAGAAACTGACGTCAAGCATAAAGATAAGATTGCTGAAAGAAAGAGTGTTATGCAACAACAAGCTGGTCAAATAGAAGATATGCAAAAACAATTACAAGACAAGGAGGGCGCTATCGAAACTTTAGAACGTCAATTAATACAAGCTGGAATTAAAGATAAAGTAAGACAAGCTGAACACGATATGCGTAAGAAACTTGTTGATACAAGCGCTAAAATGAAAGGCGATGCAGCGGTAGCTAAAGCTAATCAAGATTTATTTAAAAAAGAAATGGATATGACTAAAAAAGATTATGAAAGACAGTTAAAAAGAAGCGCTGGGAACGCAGCCTCCAAAAGCGAAGGCGGAAGCCAAGAAAAAAGTAATGAAAAAAGTGTTGCATCAAAAAATAAACAATAGTAACTTACGTTACTTAATATAAGGAATTTAAATATGTCACAAGATAGAAGTAACTCAGCAAGCGTTCAAGACGCAGTTATGGGAGCTGACTCTGATAATTTTTTTGACGATTTAGAAAAACAAGTCAACAAAGGTATTTATGATGAATCTGTTGACGAAGGTAATACAACCGCACCAGAGCAAGCAACGCCACCGTCAAAAGTGGTCTCTAAATCTAATGGAGTTGATTACGAGAGTGATGATAATCCGTACAAGAAACGTTACAGTGACTCTTCGAGGGAAGCACAAAAACTAGCAGCTAAAAGTAGGGAGAATGAACCTTATGATGCTATAATTAATGTGATGAAGAAAGACCCTCAATTAGTTGATACTGTAAAAGATTATCTAGAGCACGGTCCAAAAGAAAGAAGTCTAAAGGAAGAGATAGGCATTCCAGATGATTTTGTTTTTGACCCAGATGAAGCTTTTGCTAACCCAGATTCTTCTTCTGCTAAGGTATTTGATAAGGCAGTTGAAAGAGTTGTTGCAGATAGACTTAAAGAATCTGAACATAAAGTAGCAAAGACTTTGCAAGCTAGAGATAATAAACAAGTAGTAAAAGAGGAAGCTTATGCTTGGATGAAGAAAAACAATGTATCTGAAAAGGAATTTGAAGGTATGATGAAACAAGCTACGCAGCATAAAATCAATTACGATGATATTTATATGATTTTAAATAAAGACAAAGTAAAGGGTAATATTGCAAAAAATACTAAAAAAGGTATGGCTGAACAAATGAAAAATGTTCGTTCAGTTCCTCAAACTGCTAGTGGCACTGGAAGTGCTGACGTATCGGACATCACTGACGAAGACCGTATTTTTAATACAATTAAAGATATGGACAAAGACAGCTTGTTCGATTCGGTAGACTAGAATTTATAAGTTTACTCTTTTCGAACTCTTAGTAATTTTAAAATAAACAAGGAGTAAACAATGTCATATTTAGACGATTATAGTAATCCTAGAAATCTAGGAAATGTTACTGGTATTGCTGGCGGAGACGGTGATGGTAATACTGGTGAAATGCGTCGAAAGTATAATTTTGCGGAGCAATTCACGGAATTATCTATCGACCAAACACCTTTTTTTAGAATTGTTTCTAAAATAGGTAAAAAACCAACAGACGACCCTCAATTCAAATTCACAGAAAAAAGACAATCTTGGATGAAAAGATATGGGTACGTTGTAGGTCACGCTGTTGCTGGTTCTCCAGCGGTAGCTTCACAAGCCGATGCAGACTTAGATGCTTCAACAATATTCTTATTTATGGCGACTGATTATCTTTCACAAGGTAACATTCAAAATATAATAGGGCAAACTGGAAAAGCAGTAGGTGCGCCGGGTACAAGACCTAACTTTTACTTACCTAAACAAGTTATAAAAGTTAATGTTAATACAGCTGATGATGGTGGTGGTTTTGGTAAAGGTATGAGTGATTATGCTTTATATCAAGTTCACGATGACGCGACAACACCGGGTGCTGGAATAACAGCTGGACATATATGTTTAGCTGCTGATGCATCTTGTAGTGCTGCTGATTTCAAAACAACAACTGAATACGGTAACTTATCATCACCAGACGCAACAAAATGGGCTGAATGCGTAAGATTAGAAGTTACAGAAATCAAAGCACCTCCAGCAACTGCATATCTAACAAGTTACTTGTCTGATGCTCCAGTTGTTTCAGTAACACCGGGCGCTGATAATAGTAATTCTATATCTGGTACATTAGAAGCATCACGTTCTTATGTAGTAGGTACTGCTTACAATGAAGGGTCTACATTAATGGAATACAACTGGTCTGACCAACCATACAGCACTGGACACGGTTTAACTCAGATTTTCAGAACTGAGTTCGGTATGACTAATACTGCAAGAGCAACTGCTCTTAAGTATGAGCCAAATGAATGGGCAAGACTATGGAGAGATAAGCTAATTGAGCATAAATGGGAAATAGAGCAAACTGCTTTATTTGGTTCTCAAAGTTCCAAATCAGTAGATGGCTCTACTCATTATTACACTCAAGGCGCTGTAGACTACGTTTTAAATAACAGTAACTTATTTAATTTAGATACTGCTACTAAAACTCAAGATGCTTTCCTTGAAGACCTAAGTATGTTGATTGACCCAAGATATAATAACTCAAAATCAATGATGTTCTTCTGTGATACTGCAACATATAATTGGTTACATAAACTTGGTGGATATTTCCAAAATAACTTAGAAATGTCAACTAACTTCCGTAACGATTTTGCAGTAACTGGCAAAAGAAAATCATTTGGTATTGATTTCACAACTATTTCTACTGTATATGGTGATATTAATGTTGCTAGAAATATACATTTAGATGGTAGCGGGGTGAAAATACTAGGTGTTAATATGAGTTATGTGAAATGGAGACCTTTAGTTGGTAATGGTGTTAATAGAGATACATCGATTTACGTTGGTGTACAAACTCTAGAAAATACTGGTACAGACAAAAGAGTTGATATGATACTAACTGAAGGCGGATTCGAGTATAGTATGCCCGAGTGTCACGCCTTATGGAAGTAGGGGGTAAATTATGGCTAATAAATACTGGATAGCAAATAACCCTAATGCTGAAATAACTAATGCACAAGCTGTTGCTTTAGCATCTCTGTCTAGTACAGAGTTAGATAACTTAGATGATATGGTTGCTGAGTTAAAAACGCTGACAGATAGTTTGCCAGCGGCTGCTGAAGCAGATGTTGCTGCACCTAGTGCTTATACCGCTCACGCGGCTGGAAGTACTACTGTAACATCAAATGCTGCAACTGACTTAGATACTACTGCTGCTGCTCTCGCTACATTAGTAACGGAAGTAACTGCAATAGAAAATAAGTTAAATGCTTTACTGGCTAAGTTAAGAGCGGCTGGTATATTAACAGCGTAGTTAGTATAACTAAATAGCGCGCTCGCGTAGACTTCGTGTATGTTCTCTACGCGGGCGTTGCCTCATAAGGATAATTAATATGCATAAAGGAAAAAATCAATATCTCGGAAGGGAGATAGCAAACATAAACTACGGTCAAGGTGGTTGGGTCCACGTTACACCAGTAGCGAATGATATATTTATTGCTGGCAAAGGTGATGAAGTATTTCCGATAGATGCGGTAGCTGATGCTGGCGGTGGTACGGATACTTGGTTTTCATCTAAAGACCACGGAATAGAAGCTGGGGAAGAATTAACAATCACTGGTACTGTTAATTATGGAACAACTGCATCCCCAAATTTAACAACTGTAACAGCTGTAGAAAAAGATAGATTTAAAACTGCTGATAACTATACAGCAGAAAGTTTTGGAGCTAAGGCTACTGCCACTATTACAGTAAATGACTATAGTCTTATATACAATCAAGGTTCTAATCCTAATAGAGGATATATTAAATTTACTGATTCTTTAGGTCGTATAACTACAATAACGGCACATAAAGAGAGTTTTTTAACTTCTCAAGGGGAGTTTTCGGGTCCTTCTTCAAATATGTTAACTGCTACTTTGATTAAAAATGCTATAGAAGCAGTTGGTGTTGGCATTACAGCTTCTGTGGTATCAAATGTAGTTACGGTAACTCAAGATTTAGTAGGTCCAGAGGGTAATACTTTTATATCTACAAATCTTGATGGTGCAGAAATAGATGAATATTTCTCTGGTGGATTAAATACTAAAGGGCAAGCAACTTATCTACCAAACCCTATATTTTACTACCCAGAATATGATTATTTTCTTGGAATAAAAAACTACCCAACTGTAGATAATGACCAATCTACTGGGTCTTGTCCGTTATTAAGATTAGAATTAACACCGCTTGTGGACTCTGGTATAGAAATAAGTAAGGCAGATACTGGTTCAGTTGTAGATGTTTACTTACAGGCTGGACAAGCGATATTTGGGGCATTTACAAAAATTAAAATTAAAAGTGCTGTCGGATGTTCTGCGGCAATATATAGAAATTAAGGAGAGATAAATGAGTCAAAACTTGCATAAAGGAAAAAACGAATATTCGGGTGCAGAAATAGCAAATATGAGTATTGGACAAGGGGGTTGGATATATACAACAAATCCCTCTGGTCATAACGATGTGTTTGTAGCTGGTGCGGGGACTGATGCCGACCCAGTTTGGTACTACCCAGATGTTAGATACTGGAGTGGCGTAAAATGCTATTCAACTACAGATGCAGCAGATGGAGATTGTTTATTGACAGTAGTATTAACTCCATATGACACTGACGCTGTAGACCAAAGCAAGGCAGATACCCCGGGTAGTGATATAACATTAAAACTTCAATCTGGACAAAGCGTTTTTGGAGCTTTTTCTAAAGTAGAAGTAACATCAGCTGTTGAATGTACAGCAATGATATTTAAAGGATAAAAGGAGACAAAATGAAAGTAATAAAAAATAAAAAGAAATCTGGCGGCAAAAGAATTGACCCATTTTATAAAAATGTAAGAATATTTTCAAATTGGGGATATAAAGGCAATTCTGATACTGGCTGGGGAGGAGACCATAGAGCGGGTTCTTCAAGAAATATGCCACCAGCTAAGAAAAAAGGTGGTGGAACTCCCGCGCCTCCGGGACCAACTGCTCCAAAAGGTGGAAGATAGGTAGATGAGTTTAAAGAGCCAAATAGAAAGCTATGTTGGCTCAGTTCCAGTAAGTTTATCTGATGCTGATTTGCAGAGTTATATTGTTGGCGGAGTCAATGATATTATAAGAAAAGTTAAATTATCTGACCCGAATGAGTTATGGTTATTTACTAGAACTGACAGCGTCTCATCAAGTGGATTAGAGGTAAATACATCTTTAATATACGATGTAGCTCTAAGCGGAAAACCTTGCGAGGCAATTCCAGTAGTTAAGAGACATAGAGCTGCTGACCCCGACAGTATTGAATATGCTACTGGCGAATTTCCATCATATTATGTGACAGATAAGAAGGTATTTATATTACCGGACCCCGGAATAAGCGCAACTGCCAATGTTACTGGATGGGTTTCTGAGAATGGCGGATTACAAACAAAGGTTCAATGCTCGACTACTATAGGTTTAAGTGAAGGGGATTGGGTATCGATATCTAAAAGTGACGAATCAACTTCTACTGAGACAGACAAATATTATATAGGAGTTCATAGAATTGTATCTATACTTAGTACTGATTTTGTTATAGAAAGAGATTTTAGTGATTCTTGCACAACAACAAATTATAACGTTACGCCATTAATTGGGGCTTGTAGCTACGTTAATATCCCTTCTGCGTCTGATATAACATTAACAAGTGATTCTATTAGTTATTTTCCTAATCAATATATAAAATTAGTTGAAATATACGCGGCAATGGGAGTTATTCAACATAGAATGTCAAATATATATAATAATTTACCGACATTAACTTTACCAGTACCTCCAGCTACACCAACTTTGCAAATAGCATCAACTCAAGTTGGTGATTTTACTGTTCCGGCTCCATTTGTTTATTCTGTACCTCCTACTGGTAGTAGTATAGATTATTCTAATGTTCCTTCTAGACCAACTCCGACTAGTGTACTTATGCCGCCGATTACATCATTTACATTTCCTATTAGTTCAATAAGTGTACCGGCTATTGATATAGGAGTTTTGCCAGTCCCTCCAGATGCTCCTAGTTTTGGAAGTGGCGAAACAAGCTATACTCACGTAAGAACTGTGGCTCCAACATACGTGCCTCCAACTATGATATTACCAGTATTGCCAGAAATAAGCGATGTTGAGCTTCCGCCTAAACCGGTGCCACCAACGGGACCTTCATTTACTGATAGCACAAGCAGTTTGTCCTTTCAGAATATTCCAGTTTATATTCCAGCTGTTGCTGCCGAATTAGACTTTGCTTCAGCTCAAAATTTAATAACGACTGAAGAGGATTCTGAATTAGCTGCTGCGCAGTTGCAATTAATACAGTCTCAAATACAAGAGGTTCAATATAAGTCTACAGAAAATTTAAACACATTTAATGCTGATATGAACGAATATAAATCTAAGATAGATGAATCCTTGCAAAATTCAGCAAATAAATTAAATGAAGAAAATCAAGAATTTCAAGCAGAGTTAGCTCATTATCAAGCAGAAGTGCAAACATACCAAATTGAAACAAATAATGTTATTGCAAAATGGGGCAAAGAAGAAATAGAAGTTAAGTTTGCGGAATGGCAAGTTGAATGTACTAATGCGTTGCAAGCATATCAAAATGATATCCAAAATGCATTAAATACATTTAATAAAGAAACAACAATATATCAAGCAGAAGTTCAAAAAGCTGCACAAGATGGACAAGCTGTGTTAACAAAAGATGCCAATGAATATCAAGCAAAGATGACAAAATACCAAGCAGAATTAGAGGCTTATAAATCGGAGACAAGTAATCAACTAACTGAATGGACATCTGGCGTTTTAGCAGCAGAAATACAAGAATTTCAAATAAAAAGAAATGATGAATTGCAGAAGTGGAATACTGATAACTCTTTAAAGTTACAGAAACACACACAAGAAGTGCAAGAAGCTTCAAATAAAATAGGAGCAGAAATAACTATATGGCAACAAGAGATACAAAAAGCACAACAAACTTTTCAAGCAGAGGATGCTTCTGAATTACAATCTTATCAAGCTAAAATCCAAGAGGAAATTAATAGGTTTGATGCAGAATTAAAAAGGAATTTAGAGGACTATAATAGTGATATACAAAAATTGAATGTCGAAACAGCTAAGGTAACTGAGGCTAATCAGTCTATACTTACTAGGGCTAATTTTCAATTACAGAATTATACAGCAGAATCTCAAAATGTAGTACAAGACTTTCAAGGTAAAATAACTAATCAAGAAAAAGAGTTTAATTATTATGCAACTCAAATACAACTTTTAAAAAACGACTATGAATCTGGGTTTATAGTCCAAAATTCAAATAAGGAGCAATAAATGGCAAGAATAGATTATAAAGTCGGAGTAACTCCAATAGAGTCAACAGCAGCCGGAACGGCTGGTGGACCAATGGAAACTGAAACTATATCTCACGATTTTCAGAAGTCTTTAGGTGGAGGTGATTCATCTTTAACTTGGGCTGGAAATACAACATCAGAATGGGTCGCTGGAGTTCACGAGCATTTACAAAGTAGGAGTTCTGATAATACTATTACAACTAGTGGTAGTGATGGTCTCTGGATTAAACATACTGGATATAAATATGATGGAGCTGTAGCAACTGACAAATCATCTACGGCTGAAACAACAACTGTTGTTATAGTTAGTTGTGGAGCTCAAGAAGTATGTAGGTTGAAATCTGGTCAAGCAATATTTTTACCAGACCCAAAAGATGCTACTTGGACATTAACAGATGATGCTGGTGGCGATGCTGTAGCTGTTGAGTACGCTAATTTCACTTAGGGGTTATTATGACTGTAAAAGAATTAATGGAAGTAGTTGGTGAAAAAAGGTTTAACTATATTAAAATCTTAATTAGAGATGCAATGATTGAGATGGAGCAGTTAACTAATGAGAATGTAGTGCAATACACTAGTGATTTAGTTAATGGAGAGTCTATGTATGATTTGCCTTCTAATATGGTTAAGTTAGATGCAATTAAGATTAAGAACTCTTCTACCGGCAAATACGAACCAATAAATAGAGTTGTGCCAGTTGATGGCATTAAGGAGGATTAATGGGACAAAGAATAGATTTATTTAAATCAAGCGCTTTGGGGGACAAAAATCAAAAACGTGAAATGCCCACTGGTATGGGAAAGAAAGAAAAGTGGAAAGCAAAGAAATCTAACGTTTCCTACTATAACGAACAAGCAATTGTAGCGGTTAATACTGGTAGCTTTAGGATATCTCAGAATACCGGACAGAACGCCGAAGGTGGTGGAGGAGGAATAGATTAATGGCATATGGTACTGATGATTTAAGGTGTATGAATGAGAGATATAGCTATTTTATAAGAGGTAGAAAATTAGTTATAATTGAATGGAAGAATACTGCGGTTATTAATAATTGCGAACCTCATTATCAAGCTCCAACAGATGGTGTTGATAGTTTAGATGGAGATAATACTGGTAAAAGTGGTATTACAGATGGAATTTTAATGCAAATAACAGCCATTCCTTCATTAGATGAAGTTTTAAATGAAAAAGATACAATCCCTTTAAATGATGTACTTTCTATGGCTTTAGTAGATTATATAAAAGCACAATTAGTTGAAGACCCTAAGAATCAAGCAAAGCAATTATACTATATACAGAGATTTAAAGATAGAATAGCAAAATATAATAGCAGAAAGGTAGCTGGAGCTAGGATAGTTCTTGGCAATAAATTTATGAGATGACAAATTGGGGCGATAAAAATATAGCTGGAAAAACAGAATGGGATAAACGTAGTCCATATAAGGGCGCTACGCAAGGAGTTGGCGTACAAGATAGTCAGCATCATTTAGGAGATGGTAAATATTTTACCTTTGGTTATGATGGAGATTGGCTCATTGGATATTCGGGCACTAGGAATGTTTTAGAAATTAGAAGTAAAGACGATGGTGAATTTTTCAGTTTAACTCCAGATGGTCGTCTAGTACTCCCTCCAAGTATTGAAGCACCTACTGCTAGTACTGGTTCTTTGAGTAGTATATTTACAACATTTGGACAAGGTGATTCTTCAGATTTCCAACTACATCAATCAAAAGGAGCAACAGAATGGTGTAAGGTTATAAACGAAGGAGATATTGTTAGTACTGCTGAATTTTCTGCAAATAACGGTGACGAAAAGTCTGTCCCTTCAGTTAGAGCTGTAAAAGACGCTATACTTACAGCTGGTGTTTCAAATACAGTAGCTGCTGCTTCAGATACTGATATAGCAACTCCAACTAATGGTCATATGATGATTTATGACGAAGCTGATAGTAAGTGGCACAATAAACAAATATCTGGAGATATTGCAATTTTACCAGCTGGAGTATCAGCTATAGCCGCTGATGCCGTTTCATATGCACAGATGCAAAACGTTTCTGGTACTGATATGGTCTTAGGGCGTTCAAGTTCAGGAGCTGGTATAGTAGAGGAAATTCCTTGCACATCTAATGGTAGAACTTTGCTAGCAGCAGCATCAATGTCATCATTTGATTGGCATAAATATGGTTCATTTTCTGTGCATCACACATTTCATTATAAATCTGGTACAAATACGCAAAATGTGACTTATGCTATGACGCCAAATTACCAGAGCGCGATAGCAGTAACTTCTCCTCCAACATTCCCAACGACTACCGCTGGATGCGCTAATCTTTTTCTATTCCCAGCTGCTGGCAGAGTAGAAGGAGTTGGATTTACACTATCAACTAGTGATGGTTCCGTAACAGCAATATATCTAACATTGTATGAAGTTGATTTAAGTTCAGCTAATGATACTAGTACAGATTTAGTGGCTACGGCGATAGCCTCCGGTGGAACTGGTGGTACAGTAACCCAAAATAATATATATGTTGATAATTATCCGGGATTAAATCACGCAGTATCAGAAAAAACTGGTTTGTTAGCTACAATTAAAACTGTGGGCGGTTCTAAACCAGATGTAAGAGCGTCATTTACAATAACTGGAAGGTATTTATAATGCCAAAATTTGGAAAAAGAAGTAGAGAGCGTCTTGCTACTTGTCATAAAGATTTACAAGACGTATTTAATGAAGTGATTAAAACAGTTGACTGCTCTGTTATAGAGGGGCATAGAAGCAAAGAAAGACAGAATAAGCTATATGAAGAAGGAAAGACTAAAGTACGTTACCCAAATGGTAGGCATAATGCTAAGCCTAGTAACGCTGCTGATGTTGTTCCTTACCCTATTGACTGGAAAGATAGAGAACGTTTCCACCTTTTTGCTGGGTTCGTCCTTGGGGTGGCTAATAGGATGGGTATTACTCTTCGCTGGGGAGGAGACTGGAATATGAATTTCGAGGTAGATGATAATAAATTTGATGATTTTCCTCATTTTGAACTAAAGGACAAATAATGAAAGACACAATTGCAGATACGTTAAAGACGTTAAGTGTAGGTTCTAGTGGACTGTATGTCACTTGGTTAGAGTGGCTTCCCGTGACTGTACGTATTGCAGTTGGAATAGCTACAGTATTTTATTTAGTATATAAAGGTTTGAATGAAAAACTACTATATGAAGAAAAAGCAAGTAGTAAAAAGAGCAATAGTAACGCCAGATAAACATTTCCCAATAGCAGATAAGGCTGCTGTAAATGTTGTTTGTAAGGCTATAGAATTAATAAAACCAGATGCTTATATAGATTTGGGAGATACTGGAGAGTGGGAATTGTTCAGTAGGCACTATTGGAAAAATAAAGAAAAACCTCCTTTAGAGGTCTTAATACCTATGTTAAATAAGGAAGTTAAAGCAGTAAATGATGGTATGGACATTATAGATAGTTCCTTAGATAAAGCGAAATGCAAGGAGAGATATTTCCTTCAAGGTAATCACGAAGTCTGGCTTGATGAGTTTGTTAGTAAACACCCTTATCTACCAGAGTATATGACTGAAAATGCTTTAAAACTTAAAGAACGTGGTTATGAATATTGGGAATATATATCTGATAAAAAATTAAAGATAGGTAAGTTAAATTTTACACACGGAGATTATGTTCCTATACATCACGCTAAGAAACATTTAGCAGCGTATAAAGAAAATATTATGTATGGGCATACTCACGATTTGCAAAGATTTACAGAGACTGGATTAGGCGGAACTCAAAGTGCTTGGAGTATGGGATGTTTAAAGGATATGAGGTCATCGCACAATAGATGGTTGCGTGGAAACTTACATAATTGGAATCACGCATTTGCAATAGTTGATTGGTTTAAAAATGGAGATTTTAAAGTAGAAGTTGTTGAAATAATTAAAGGAAGAACAACCGTCTGGGGCAATTATATAGACGGAAACAAGAAATAAGGAGAGTATAAACTATGGGGAAGAAACTCAAAAGATACATTAAGAGGGTTAAAAAACAAGCTTCTAGGAATAGTCTAAGGTCAAAAATGGCTGGTAGTAGGGCTTATAGAGATGAGAGAATATCTGAAGCTAAGGCAGATAAAAAGAAAAAGATTTCAACAGCTAAGAAAACAATTAAAAAGGCGAAATCTAATAAAAAGTCAACTAGAGGAAAATCTACAGCAGCTAAAAGGAGAGTTTATAAGAAAAAACAAACTAAAACCATTAGAGGTGCTAGAAAAACAATCAGAAAAGCTAGAAAGACTGCTAGAAAACAAATAAAGACTGCTAGAAAAGGAAATAGAGCAAATAGAAGGTCTACTATAATGACAAAGTTGACTGGCAAGAATGCGTCGTATCGCAAGGCTGTACGTAAGAAAAGGAAAGCTGCTAGAAAGAAAAAATAAATAGCGATGGAGAAAAATGGAACAGCAAGTTATAGAGAATTTGATTGGTCAATATGGCTGGATGGCTATAATAGCCTTTTTGTTCCTAATAGGTCGTAACACTATTGAATCTCTTATAGAAGCTATTAAGGTTTTCGCTGGAGATGATTTAAACACTGATGATGTTATTATATTTGATGGTAGACCAGCAAGAGTAGTTAGAGTAGGGTTTTGGAAAACAATATTATTTGTATATGAAGTAGGTTGCGCGGATGGAAAACCTTTCATTAAAGGTGGAAATAAAGTTGCAATACAAAATAGTATGCTAAAGGAGCATATGATTGAAAAACCACTTCCTATGTTAGATTTAAAGAAATGGGATGATTGTAAGGAGAAATAATGGTACAAGCACTAGTAGTAAAGTTATTATTTAAACAAATTATGAAGGCAATAGAAAAAACTTCAGATAAGAGAATAGCAAGTGGACACGAAAAAAGAATTAAAGCATTAGAAAAAGATTCACATCCAAGAGCGGATTGGATATGTATGAAATGTGGTTGTAAAGCTAAGAAAGTTAAATCAAAATAAAGGAGAGACAATGGCAGCAAGAGCTAAAGCCGTACGTAAGGACAAAAGAAAAAAAATAAAAAATATCAATAAGGGTAGTTTGTCCCGTAAGAATAAAAGAACCGCTAGAAAGACGGTTAGAAAACAAAAAAGGACTAGAATAAAAAAGATTAAAACTCAAGTAAGAACAGCTAGGAAGGCTTATAGGGCTGGTAAGAAAGTTTTAAGAAAAGGTATGAAACTTAAATCTTCAGCTGGTATAAACAGAGGGGCTACGAGTAGAGTTAATGAAGCTGGTAGTAAAAGAAAAGCTATGAAGAAATATAAAAGTCAATGGAAGAAAACCATAAAAAACGCTAGGTCTGGACCAGCTAAAAATAAAAGAGCATATAGTACAAAGCGTCATTTAAAAATATATAAAACACAAAGAAAGTATAAAAACAAAAATAGATAAGGATAGTTATGGCAAATATTAAAACAATGGTTGTAGGGTATCTTTTTAACGATGAAATGAAAGAAAAAATCATAGGAGCGTTAAATGAAAATATAGATATACCTATAATCTCAGAAAAAACAGAAGAAAAAATACTAACAGCGATATATGATTCTGTAGAAGAGGTCATAAAGGCAAAGATACTGGAGGATTAATAGATGGCTAAACTCTCCAAAGTTATTCCAGATTTCAGTGGGGGGCTAGTTTCATTTACGGACCCAAGAGATTTGTCCGAGAATCAATGTACTGATATTGAGAATTTTTCAGTTAGACATATTGGTACTCTTAAACAGCTCGGTAAATTTAGTAGCTATTCATCTAGTATATCTGATATAAGTGCAACAATAGAAGGTGGAAGTTCACCTATGAATTTTGATAATGGTCAAATATTTTATACTTTTGCAACCGACCATAAAAAAGACAGTTCAGTTGCTTCTGAATCATATATAGCTACAGTAGATAAAAGCACTGGAAAAATATGGGTTCACGATAATGCTAATAAAGTATGGCAAGAACTTAAGCCTTATACTAATGGGGCTAATGTCTGGTCAAATGGTGGTACTAAAGGTATATATGGAAAAATAGCTACTTCAATGACTTCTAATGATGCAGAAGATGCAGCATATTATTTTGCCGATGGTATTGTGCGTATTTGTGACCCTAACTTCTCAAATGGCACTGATGAAGGTCCAAGAGTATCGGATTACCGAGGTTCTTGGTCTACTACAGCTTGGGAGGTGAATGATTCTTGCATATTTGATACTGGTACAAATAGTGATAATAGGCAGTATATATGTACTAGTGCACATACTGCGACAAATGACGATGTTGCTGGTACTGGAAGACCAGTTGATGGTTCTGGAAATATAAATACTCAATGGAAACTGCAAGAAGACCAAAAAGCTTCTACTATGCATTTATCTCATATTAAAAGAGATTATTTCAATGGTTCAATGAGTGTAGACAATTGGCATACTCATCCAGCAAGATGCTTCCCGCCAGATGCATATATAAGCGGTACTAATTCTGGTACATTATCTCCCGGATTTAATTTATCATCTGATACATCAGCAAAGAATGTTACTAATGGTTCTGTTGGATTTACGTTAAATTTAGCAAGAGATAAAGGTGATGGTACCCTTCTTATGCAAGGTAGGAAGTTTTATGCGACCTTTACCTATGATGGAAGGCAAGAAAGTACTCCTCAAGAAATTGGAACTATTACTTTAGCAAATATACAATCATTAGCCCCAGCTCCAACTCTAGAAGATTTGCAATACAAAACATCATTATCTTCTAAGGCAGAATATCAAGATGATAATTTACATCTAAAACTAAAAGTCGATGATATGGAAGAGGATAGTGATTTTGTACCTATAGATAATTCTAAAAACTGGGAGATTACTGGTCAAGTTAAACTTACTGATAATAATAGTCAAGTACAATTGTTGAGTTTTTCCGGATTTGCAGAAGGTTCAGAGGCTAATGGGAATTTATTTACCGGAACTCAAGATGGAGGTTCTAGTAATACAACAATGACAGATAGTACTGCTAGTTTTGAAGTGGATGGTCTTATTGGTATGTATATTAAAAATACAACTACTGGTAAATATGGTCTTATTACCGACAATACAGCAACTACAGTTATAACTTCATCTCAAAGTGGGTTTTGGGTAAATGGTCAAGCTTATAGAATAGAGGGAACGACATTAACTGGAGTAACTGGATGGACTGATAGTGGAAGCTGTACTATTAATCACGCAGTTGAGAATGGTTCAATTGTAGTAACTAATGGAGGGGGAAATTATAGCAGTGCGCCATCAGTATCATTTGCAGCACCTCCAGCTGGTGGTACACAAGCTACTGGTACTGCTGTTATGAGTGGTTCTGGGAGTACTCAGAGTATTGTAGATATTACAATGTCCAATAAAGGTGCTGGTTATACTTCTGGTCCACCAGCTATTACTATATCTGGGGATGGAGAAGCTACTTGTGAGGTAACTGGAACTATTACTTTAGAGCAGAAATGTATTAATCACGATGGTGCTTGGGGAAGAGCAGATGCTAATGCTGGCAATCAAGCAGAATTTGACCCAGCTGGAGAAATTCAAAAAGATGATGAAAATCTTGGTTTTAGATTAACTTGTAGTGTCGAGCCTCGATGTCAAGTGGCTGGCAAATTTCAATTATTTGAGTGGAATAAAGGAGGAAATAGAGTAACTCATATTAACGTATATACAAACAAGTACAGCGATGATGCTGGAACTATCCCAGAGACAGAAGATTTTGCGTATGTATGTTCATTTGATTTGGAGAATGGTTTCATAGGAGAAGATGGTGAATATGATGCGTGGACAGCGGATTCATCTGAAACAACTCAGTTTAACTCTACCTCAATATTCTATGGTCAGCTTTTTGATAACAATTTCCAAAATAGAACTGGTATGTTTCCAGACACTTGGCATACTGGAATGAGATTTAAGACAGCGACAATAATCAATAGAAGAGTTTATGCTGGGAATGTGTTTATGAAAGAGGCTGGAGAATCACAAGAACAATCTTTTCCAGATAGAGTTGTTAAGTCTTTACCAAATCAGTTTGATAATTTTACAGATTATGATATTTTAGATGTAACAGTAGATGACGGGGATTCTATAGTTTCTTTACAAACTTTTGGAGGTCAACTATTGCAATTCAAGAAAGGTAGTTTATATGTAATAGATGTAACTACTGAGCCAGAGTTTATAAGAGCAAAACATTCCTATAGAGGTGTTCCAAGTGCAGCTGCTATAGCTCAGACCGATTTTGGTGTTGCATTCGGGAACGCATATGGGGCATTTTTATATAATGGAGAGATTGTATCTGAACTAACTACTAATATCATAGAAGATGAATGGACTGAATTATATGACAGAACAAGAGATGACTTAGTTGTAGGTTTTCATCCAGAGTTTAAGATTTTATTCTTTACAAAAGGTGGTTTGCCCACAGCCACAGATAGTACTTTTTTAGTATATGATATGACTGCTCGTTCTTGGTCTAAAGGTTATGGTTTAGGAAGATACACATCGCACGATAAAAGTAAGTTTTTCGTATACCAAAATCAATTAACTTCCGCTTATAAAGAGGTTTTAACAGCTCCCGGAAATGTAACTCTAACATCAGCAGATTATGATGTATACGATGCTGGCAGTACTGGTTATATTTCGAATTTTAATTATGATTCTTGGACTGGAGTAAACTCCAGAACTTATGAAATAGAAATAGTTGTAGATTCTGGTGCTAATGCAGAATACAAATGGAGAAGCATTAGTGGAGTTGGAGCGACAAATACTTGGTCTGACGCACAAGATATAACTGTTGTGAGCACACCAAAAGAGATTGAAGATGGATGGACTGTCAAATGGTCAACTGATACTGCTGGTAATTATACTATTGGAGATAAAATTACAATAACAGTGCCAACAACATCAGACAAGATAGTATTTAATAAATGGGATGAAAAATTAACAGAAGACTTATCTAGGTCTTATAATATTTTTTGGAAATCAAGAGAATATGATTTTGGTAATCCTAGTGTAAATAAATTTATATATAAAGTTTATGTAACCTATAAAACATCTGGAGCTGGTAGTGCGAATGTGCAATTAAAAGCAATAAAAAACGATGGAACTGGAAATCAAGATGTTATGTTAAATGATGGAGGTAGCGGAGCTTTTAGTGGGACAAGCGGGCAATGGAATACAATAGAATGTACACCAGCATCTAAGATTAATTGCAAAACAGTGCAATTACAAATAGAGAACTCTAGTACGACAGTTGTTGATTACGGATTTGAAGTTAATGATATAATTTTTGTATACAGAGAAAAGAATATTAAATAATGACACAATTTCTTAAGAAGCCTATTATTAGAGATGGTATCCCTAATAAAAATGAGGGGTACGAAGGAGAAATTCGCTTTGGATTTAGAAAGGGAGTTTTATACCAATACGTACGACTTAAAAATCAATGGCATTCTATTCAATTCGGTGTCACTCAAGCTAAAGCAACAAAAGATGTAAAAACATTAGCTGGTGCTACCGCAACATCCATTGCTCAATCTTCTGCTACTTATGATTCGTTGACAGTAACAAATCTAAGAGTAGATGGTAATTTTATTGGTTCTGATTCAACTAGTATTTCATCTGCTACTTTAGCTGCTCATCCAGATGTGGCATCTCAAGCTCATCCAGATTATCTAAAAAATATAGGGGCTGGTACGTTAGAAGGCTCTTTAAATATAGCTGGACGTAGTTCTGTTGGTGCTTATGCGGCATATACAATTAAAATAACAGAAGGCGCGTCTGCTGACCCAGTATTTTGGGCTAGCAATCCAGAATTTGGAACATATGGGAATAGAGCTGGTTTATGGATATCAGAAGGTTCTACAGATGGACCATTTCACGTTGGTACTTCTTCTGGTTCTGATTTTAAAATACACGATACTGGTGTAGTTACTTGTCAAGCCATAACTGTAATTGATGCTGTAAATACAACAAACGGATATAAAGTAGATAATACTTTATCTATAAATGGTAGTGGTCATTATGTAGGTGGTGGAGCGATTTCAGTAGATACTATCAATACTGGTCAAGGAGATAATGAGGTTTATTCATTGATTACTGGAGCTGATGCATCTAATAGTACGATTACTTATGAGGCTGGCTCCGCTCAGGGAACTACTGCATATAAATTTAAAGTAACTGATGGTTCTATAGGCGATACACAATTAGCATTTCCCACTGGTCAAGACTTATCAAATACATCAGTAGACGCGCATTTTAAGAGATTGAGAATATTCTCTTCTGCGGCTGCTAATGAACTTGCTGATGGTGGTTTGAGATTAAGCGGGTCAATCACATTAGAAGATGGCGTAACTCTAAATTCAATTTATAATAATAATAATGTATTAACATTAGATAGCTTGGGTGGGTTGGTCATATCAGATAATATTACATTTTCAAATAAAGGCACATTCACAGCTGGTTGGGCTGGGGAAGGATTTGGAATAAGTGGAAATTCTGACAAATACACACTTGATATAGATAACATTTCCGTAAGAGGTTCTATGGATGTTTACGAGTTGGTTATAAATCAAATACGCGCGTCTAATGGCGATTTAATGGTAACTGATTGCGGATTAGTTGATGTATGGACACATCATAGTTTGCATCGTTATTATATAGATTTTCAAGTTCCAGCTGATGATAATACGGGGACTGGAGCATATCATACTTTTGAAGAAGATGATATATTGTTATGCCAATATTACGACTTAGCTACAGATTCTAATATTGTTTATTATGCCGATGTAATAGACTCTACTTATACGGAATTAAATAGAATTAAAATAAATTTATATAACGCAGATGGGACTAATGCCGCTGATAATATTGTTATCCCCCGTGGTAAGGTTTTTGCTAGAATAGGCAGCACAACAGAGGAAGATAGAATGGGTGGTATACTTCTATCTGGTGGAGACCAGCGAATTAGAATATGGGGAGATGTTGATGAGGTAGATGACTATAGAACTGCTCTGCCTATAAAGGCACAATTAGGAGCTATAGGAGGCTTATCAGCTGGCGGAATAACTGTTCCAGCTGATAAATATGGACTTTTCAGTCAAGATGTATATTTACACGGCACAATTCAAGCAACTAGTGGATATTTAGGTAATGAAACTAATGGGTGGTCTATAAATGCTAACGATATTAGCAATGGAGATTTAAAATTAGATGCCTTAAATCAATTAATTAAAGTTGGTTCAGTTTCAGATTTCAATAGAGATGGTACTGCCGCCGGCATATTAATAGGTAAAAATTCAGCTACATCAGATTTTGATTTCTTTGCTGGAAAAGAAGACGGAAACTATATATACTATGACGGTGATTCTGGGGCTATGACATTAAAAGGTAGTTTGATTATACCTACAACAAATGAACCGCCAGTAACTTGGAGAGGCGATTGGGCATCTGGAACAGACTACTATGTTAATGATTCTGTATACTATGGGACTCAATCTTATATAAATAGTGCGGAACATACTTCAACAAATGATACTGATGTAGTAACTGGAACCCCATCTGCAACAAGCACATCTTGGAGTGTTATGGCAGCTCAAGGAACTGCTGGTGGCGATGGTAATGATGGGGATATATATAAACAATTTACAATATATAAAAATGGAGCTACTGCTCCTACTGTGGATGATAATGGGTCAGTTAATGGTTCTGGAACAATGACACCACCTACTGGTTGGTCTTTATCTCCAAGTGACCCGGGTTCTGATTTTACATATATAAGTACCTCAACTTGGAAACAAAATAATGGTGCTGGGGCATATTCACTAGAAGGAAGTTGGTCTACCGTAATTCAGTGGACTGGAGATACTGGGAGTACCGGTGGAGATGGTACTGACGCGGATGTATATAAACAATTTTCAGTATATTCAAATGCGACTACCGCACCAGCCACGCCTTCTGGAGGTACGGTAAACTCCAGTGGTGTTATGACGTCTGCACCTAGTGGTTGGGCAAATAATCAAACATCGCCGCCGATACCAACATCTTTTTCTTGGGTTTCTAATTCTACTTGGAAACAAACAGAGGGAACTGGTTCATTTACAATTGATACTGCTTGGACTGCGGCAGCTCAAGTAAGCGGTTCTCAAGGCGCAACTGGTGGTGATGGTGGGGATGGACATACATATAAAGTTTTTTATATTTACAGAAACGCATCAGACCCTAGTTCTGCTGGTACTCCATCTGGAGGTACAGTAGATTCAAATGGCGATATGACAAGTGTGCCCTCGAATTGGAGTTTAACGGCAACCACTCCTACATCTAGTCAATTTACTTATGTCAGTTTTTCTACTTGGAAACAAACTAATTCAACTGGAGCATTTGCAGTAGATATAGATTGGACATATGCTACGCAGTTTTCTGGTATGGATGGGATAGATGCTCCAAAATACGTATATGCATATAAAAACATATTAGAAGCAAATATTGGTAGTGAGCCATTACCTCAATTTGGGGGAAGTTATGTTACACCTACTCTTCCAGTTGATTGGTATGCAGCTCCTTCATCTCCATCTGCTTCTTATAATACATATTTAGTTCAAGCAATATATCAGCCCGGAGATGTAACTGCTCCAACTACGCAACCTACTGCAATAACACAATTCACTGGCTCTGATGGAACAGATGGTCTTGCGGGTGGTGATGGTGGAGATGGAGATAGTATAGCGGTTGTTAATGCATATAGAAGGAGCTCAACTACATTATCTGGTAGCGACCATCCTACTGCTAGTAGTTATAATTTTAGCACACATCAACTAACCGTTGATAATTCTTGGAATGATTATGTTCCAGTTTCAGATGGTAATCCTTGTTATGTTATTACAGCTACTGCAATTATAAATGGAACAGCTGGAACTGACAGTAGTTTGACTTGGACAGAACCAACTCTTTTGGTTCAAGATGGTGGTGATGGTTTGGCTGGGCTACCATCTTCTTCATTTGCAATTCCGGAACCAGCGGATTTTATCTCCTCTGGTCCTAATAATAATTTTGATTTACCCTCTAGCGGTAGTTCTATTGCATTTAATGACGCAGCGTTTTATGGCTTTTTTGATGTAGATGACCATCCTATAGCTAAAGATGCTTCATTTGCTAGTGATGATGTTGTTCTTAATATCGATGATGATTTTAATGATTCCAATTCAGCTAATTGGGCAAAAATAGGAGCTATAGCATTTAATACTGTTGATGCTGACGTTATAAGTTCCGATTTTAAAAATTATATAGAAAATACAGTTGTTGTAGGGGATATTTTTGTTATGCATATAGATAGTAACAACTGGGCATCCTATTCAGTGACGCATAAATGGTTATTACCTTCTCAAGATGATGACGATGATGCTGTGTTGAAAATACAATATTTAACATCGCAAGGACATATGGGTCCTCATAGTGGTCTTCCGTTTTATACTACTATAGCAAATGCCGTTGGAATTTTTCCTACTGCATATATGGGATTTTCTAGAGCAGTTAGTGGAGCTGATGGAGCTGATGGTACATCTGTTACTATATTAGATAATTTATATTCTTTGTCTGAGTTGCCGGCATCTGGCAGCATTGGAGACGCATACATAGTTGGTACAGATGGAAATGGACATTTGTTTGTATGGGATGGCTCACAATGGAATGATGCTGGAAATATAACTGGACCTACTGGTGATGAAGGCCCACAAGGAAATTCTGGAGATACGTATAAGACTTTTGCTATATATAGAAATCAAGCGAGTACACCATATACTCCCGATTCTGGCACAATAGATGGTGATAATAATATGATTCCACCTTCTACCCCAGCACAATGGCATAACAATCCTACAGACCCGCCTCCTCCAAATTATACTTTTAAAACTGAATCAACTTGGAGGCAAGTCCAATCAAGTGGTGCGTGGACTGAGGTATCAACGTGGTATACCCCAGTGCAGCATTCTGGACCTCTAGGAAATACTGGCGCTGAAGGTCCACAAGGAAATTCTGGAGCTGATGGAGCTGATGCTCCTAAAACTGTATGGGCATACTCTGTACAAACTAAAAATTCAATTATGAATAGAGGAATAGGAGAATATTATTCTCAAGATTCAAGTGACAATGTGCAGTTAATGAGACAAAGGACAACGCTTGTGGGTATGAGAGGTTATGTATTTTATAGTGGCGGAGGTTTATTGGCAGCGGGTTGGAGTAACCCAAATCCTATTACTGTAATGAAAATGAGAACTCCTTATTTTGAATCAGACTCAGCAAGAAGAAATTGGACATCTGTGGATGATGCTGGCGATTTAGTTGAGCCAGTATTCCCAGCCCCGGGTTCGTTATTGCACTTTGCAGTAGATGGCTCGGAAGATACTAACTATCTGACTTTAAGTTTGGATTCTGTAGATGAAGGACAAAGCAATGAAATCGAAATTTTTTGGAATGTTACAGAGGTAGAGAAATCTGGAACTAATACATTCGATGTGTATGATACTCATATGATATTAAAGCATCCTACATTTCAAGGTACATTTGCAAGCCCAACAGTTAAATCAGATGGTAGTCATACGGATGTAGATTATAATAAATGGAGCTTAACATTGCCAGATTATGAGATAGCAAGTCCAACAGATGTTATATGGGCTACAAATGCTACATATCTTCCGGACAATACTATACAGCAAGGAAATCCTATAACACAATTCTCGGGGGAAATACAACCTACATATGAAGTTTTTTCAGTTTATAAAAATTCTGAATTAGCTCCAAGTACACCAACCGGTGGTTCGGTATCTAATGGAGTTATGACTCAGCCATTAGGTTGGTCTCTCTCTCCTATAGACCCAACGCCACCAAATAGTATATTTATCTCTCAATCAACTTGGAAAACATTAGATGGTGGAGTTACTTGGACTAATAATAGTGGTTGGTCCTCTCCGGCAAAATTTTCTGGAGTACAAGGACAAGATGGCGCAGATGGTGTTAGTGGAAACACTTTATTATATAATGTAAATGATTGGAATGGAGGCATAACAGCTTTTGATGGAGAACACACGCCCGTATTTTCGATTAAAGTTAATAAAGATATTAACCAGATGTACTTATTTGTATCTGGAGCTACCCCTACTCACGCAGAAGGGGATGTTTATATTTCAGCATCTTTTGAAAATTTAAGTTCTTGCACTTTTTTTAATGTCACTTCATATGGTATTGGGCAAGATACATCTTTAAGTACTAGTGGAAATAGTTCAACTCCAATTACTATAGATGAACCATCAACAGACAATACGCTTGAGTGGGGTCCTAATGGGTGGAATTATAAAAGAACATTCGTTAATGAGAACTCGTCAATGGATGTTGTAAATATAAGTTTAGACGATACATCTTTCGAAACCTTAGAAAATCAATTCTTCAGAGTCATAGTAAGGTATATAAGGAAAGATTCACATTCTGGAGATGGTTATACTGATAGAACAATAGCTTTCGGAGATAGAGTTGTAGCTGTTAATTTTGACAATTCACAACCTATAACAGCTGAATTTAGTCCAAATGACAGTGAGAATATGGATGTTCTACTAATGGATAATGCCCCAGTTGGAAGTTCTACTGCTGCAAGTAATATGCTTTCTTTTTCAGCAACATCGCCTGCTAGTCCCGGTTTATATATGGATGGTGAAAAACTTGGTTTTACTGATGGTGATACGTGGAAAACATATATGGATAACACTGGTAAATTAGAATTATATGGTGACCCTATTGAAGGTGCTCCGGGGGCAAGATTTAAATGGATACCCGGCAATGGAGTTGATGAAGATACTTCTTTGCAAATCGTAGCAGATATGCAAATAGGAAAGATTGGGAGTGGTACTCCAACAACTCATCTTGCTGTCACTGCTGGCTCTGCGGCTGTTTCTAATTTTAGGGCTATAGATATAGGAGTTGTATCGTATCAAGATTCTGCGTTTGATAACAATATAAATGGAACTAAAGCTGGGTTAAACATAATGGTATTGGAAATGGCTTGTTCTCATCCAGAAGATATTTTTTCACACACAATAAGGCATAATGTAACATATGATGTGGCAGATGTAACTGATGGACAATCACAAAGAGAAGCTATATTTCAACTTTTAATGGGTTCAATTAATTGTGAAGATGGCGTTGGTCCAATTTTACCAAATAATATAGTTATCGTAACTTCTCATACTAGTATTAAATTTACAGCAACTGATTGCGACGTCAACGAAGACACGCAAGGCATTAAAAGTCAATTAAAAGACTACGGTGCTACAAGTCCTCATCTTCCACCAGATGCTATGTCAGATGGTAGTCAGCAAAACTCATCTTATGTACTTATTGGTAAGAAAGGTATAGGAGTTGGAAATGGATTTGAATCAATAGTTAATAATTTGACAACATTTGTGGGTGGAACAGAAGCTTTTGTACAAGCTACTATTGCCCCAGTGGGAGGTGGTGATTTTAGGTTATATGGAGGATTTTCTTCTGTAGGAACGCATATTTCTGGGGATATTATTACTACCGGCAAGTTGAAATCAAACAATTATGATGATACTGCACTTGATACATATTATATAACACAAGGAACATCTATTGATTTAGATGCTGGAGTTATAGCATCGAGGAATTTTTCTATTGCCGCAGATGGAACAGCAAGATTTAGGGGTGATGTTACAGCATCAAGCGGACAATTTTCTGGACCAATTACTGTAGGTCATTCTGATAACGAAGTTGTTATTGGAGATACCTCTGGACTAAGTAGTTTTAGAACTGGAGACTATTCTGGTATTTTTATGGATGATTTTAATCTGTGGGAGAGAGGTGATGGTACTTGGGCAGTTGGGGATGATGTGTATACAGAAACTTACTTTGCCGTAGGGGATGCGAGCAGTTATCTATATTATTCCAATAATATGATTGATGGAGAAGTTCGAGCTAGTATGAAAATGAAAGCAGATGAAATAGAATTAACGTCTGGAGAGATTATATCAGATGCTGACTCCATTATTAGTGCTGTAAACGTAACAAATACCGGAGTTCAAATAAGTGGAGACCATATTAATATTAACGGGTCAACAACATTTACTAATGTGTCTAACTGGGAAGACCCTTGGGTTCAAGCTTGGGGTATAAACTTTATAGGAGCAGAGGGGGATGAATGGAATGCTAACACAGATTATGGTATATTCAATAAAATTGGCGCACAAGGTACTTGGTATGATTATTCAAGTACTGGTATAGATAACCCGGTATTTGTATTAGACAGTGAAGCCTCCGGTGGAAGCGCATTGAGAATGGGTGGAGATGCAAACGTGGGCGCTACATCAAACTATTACGAATGGAATACTTCTGGTGCTTACTCTGTTGACGTAGGTTTTATGAACGGTGCTGTAAGAGACACACCAGAATGGAAAAGACAAAGACCTTACATTGACCCAGATTCTCTTTATAAGATTTCTATTAGGTGTAAAACATATGGCGTTGGCGATGGCGGAACAGCAATATACGAACACTGTTTATATTTTGGTTTACATCTATATGATGAGTTTAATGCTGACTTTAACAATTGGGATGCAAGCGCTAATGAAGTTGATGATAGTTTCCTCCACCCTTCTTGGTTTGGGGCAAATGCATTTCCTATAGGTTTTGAATGGCAAACTGTTGTCTTTTATGTTAAAGGGCATCAAGCTACTTGCTTTGAAGGGCTAGCAAATGATATTACAGCTCCAGCACACGTTCACGCGTCAGCTAAACATATGGGGATAGCAATGAAGTTTGAAGACGTAGGTGGTGGCGATAATGTTGATATGTTAGTTGATTATGTTAAAATTGAAAGAGAAGGTGGACAATCAATAATTGATGGAGATACGATAACTACCGGGCAAATAAATGCATCATATGTAGATGTTACATCCTTATTGGCTAATGATGCTTCTATAACTGGTGTACTTACAATGGGTTCGTCTGGTAGAATTAAAACAAATGGTAAAGATTCAGCAGATGATGATACTGAAGGTATATACATATCTCCAACAGAACTTGCGGTTGGTACGGTAACGTCTGGAGGTGCTGCTGGAGAAGGATTATTATATACTGGAAATGAATTATATGTTAATGGGACTTTAAATGCTGGTAAACTAGCTGACGTAACACCAATGATTTATGATGCACACGGAGAATTAAGACCAATGACAACTGTGTATGCAAATACTTTCTGGGCTTTAGGTGGTGGAAATGGTGCAGAGGATACTGGCTGGTTTTATATAGAAAATGTTCGAGCTGGAGCTGAGCTTCACGTTTTTATGAGAACAGACACTAGAAAAGAAGAATGTGGAGTTATACAATGTAGATTTGATATAATTCCGGGAAATGGAAATGCTAATGACCATCTTACCGCTGGTAGAGTCTTAAGATGTTTTGCCAATACGGTGCAATCCAATACTTCGGCAGAATACGCACATCAATATTCTACTTATGATAGTACGCGTATAACTGGTGTGGAATCAGACGGAGGATATGAATGGTCAGCTTGGGAATTACATTGGCAATTTTCATTGAAAATTGGTGTAGACCCTCAAAATCCGGCTGGGTCCACAAATAGGACTGCTTTTACCAATTTTTTCAATGATACTGCCCTTATGGAACCGTTTGAAGGAAGAATAAGATGTAAAATAGATAGTTGGCAATATGGTGATGGTGCTGGTACTCATCCATACGGATGGCCCGCATCGCCGCTTCAGTTAGACGGAGACCCGTGGCCGGAGGCGGGGAGTGATGGCACAGAGTATGCTACGCCAAACTGGATAGATAACGCAATAATGCATATAATAATTAACAACGAGGGATAATAATATGGGATGGATAAATTTAAAAGACCAAACTACAATCGAAGCTTCAAGGGGTGTTAATCCAGATGTGACTGTATGTAATAATCCGGATTGTAACACACAAGCGCTTACGGAAGGAGTTGCCTCAAGATTTATAGAATGGAATGGTGACTACTACTGTTTGCCCTTGTGTAAAAAAGCTGTTCAAATGGGAGTTTACCAAGGTAATCCGAGTGGTCCACCAACTGAATAGTAGGTTTTTGGAAGAAATGGCAAAAAAAAGGTTTTTAATTAACGTGTAATATACGTAAATTATGTTACATATCAAACTAAAATAAAAAAGGAGAAGAATATGTCGGATATGAAAAAAAAGTTGGAAACGTTAAAAGAGCAAAAAAAAGTACTTGAGAATACATACCAAAAAGTTTTAGGTGCTATCGAGTTCGCTGAAGGTGTTGTTAAAGAAGAAGAAGACTCTAAAAAACCCAAAGAAAAGAAAAAATAGGAGTAATTATGAGTGAAAAAATGACTAGGGAATATATCCACGGATATTATCTAGATATGCTAAAAGGTAAGTTAGAGGGAATGAAACAACAATATGAAAATGAGCAAAAAGAAAAGCAAAACACTATTGATAGCATTGCCTTAGCTACTAATGCGTATTTAACTGGTCGTGAAATGACTCAAAATTTCAGAGAGAAGACACTTAAAAATCTCCAACAAAGCCTTAATATCAACACCTTAGATGATACAGATGAAGGCTATGGTAAGACTTGGGATTGGGATGAACCCGGTGATGGATTGAGTGGGTTCATAGAAAGTGCTGGGCAAAAAATCTTTGGCTGGGATAAGAAAGTGAAGGGGTTGGATTATAATAAAGATGGCGTTGTGGATGAAAAAGATAGAGCAGACTACAAAAGCGACAATACTGAAGACCCCTTAACACTTGAAGAGGTGGAAAAACAAGCTAATTCTGGGCAAGCAAATACTATAAATAAACTTACTAATCAGAATACATCCAATAATGATATTGAGAGTGAGACTCCAGATAGTGAGGTTGTTGATTATGGTGACCCTAATGTTGATAGCTCTTTCGAGGTAGAAGATGATGACTATGGATTTGGAGAGTCTGTGGAAACTGAAAATCAAGAGAGAAGAGAAAAAAGAGAATCTACATTACCTTTTGAAACTGCTGAGGACATACTTTATAATAGTGAGCACGCAGACAGTTTAAATGTTGTGATTGATACTGCGTTAGATAGGTTTTCGCCTATAGGATTGATTGACACCACATCATTACAAGACTACGAAGATGATGCTGTTTACGATGATAACCCTAATAAATGGAATGAAGATGGAACATTAAACGAGGGTTATGACGAAAACGAATGGTATAAAGACGATGACGGTAACTGGCAAAAAATCCCAGAAGGAGAAAGAGTTGGTTCTATTAATGATAATGAAAAGTCTGGAGCTATGATGGCTCTCAATAATATAGACAAGCCAGCTGACACATTTAAAGAATTAATGGCTGATGATTTAATTAAACGAGATAAACTTAAAAAAGGAATATTAGGAGGTTTAGTATAGTGAGCACTGCAAATTCTACCGTATTTGACCAAAAGAAAAAAACAGAAACAGTCCCTTATAGCGCTTTAGAGTTAAAGAAAGCGCAAAACTATATTAATAGGGATTGGGCGGGCGACCATAATGTTAGCCAAGAAGCTATAGATTGGTTAAAAGACCAACAAATGCAAGACAGAGCTGCTGACGTTAAGCAAAGCGAGTTAAAAACAGCTGCTGAAGGAAGCGAAGTCACATCTGAGGTAGTAGATGATAGTAGTTTGCTTGATAGCATAGGTACTGGAGAGAAAAAAGTAGACGAAGATGACACAAGAAAAGAAGAATTTTTAGGAGAAAGTATTGAAACCGGTACTACTAGTACTTTGGCTAATACTAAATCAAGAGTAGAAAGTAAGGTAGTAAGTAAAAGTGGTGAAGACGTAACTAAAATTGTAGCTAGTGACAATAAAGATTTAGCAGATAAAGTAACTAAAGCAGAAAAATGGGGGAAAGGAATAGGGAAAGCTGGTTCTGTTGTAGGAACAATTGGAGAAACATATGGGTTAGGGAGCACATTGTCCGATATGGATGACAGTGAAGGTCCAGCTGACACAATACAATCTTTAGCTTCCGCAACAACTGCCGCTGCTTCTATTACTGAAAAGGGATTAAGCTATGGTGCTAAGCTAGCTGGAAAGAAGGGTGCTGATGCGACAGCTAAAAGCCTTAGTACTTCAGCTGCTAGCGCTGGTAAAGTTGCTAGTGTTGGCGGAGCTGTAACTGGGGGACTTAGTTTAGCCTCTGATTTAGTGTCATTAGGAGAATTAGGAAGTAAAGGGCAAGATGATGCGGATGTAGCATCTCAATTGGCTAGTACGGCTGCCTCTGGGTTAACATTTGGTACGGCAGTTGCTGGAGCAACGGCTTCTACTGGAGCTTTTGCTACCGCGACATCAGTTGCTAGTGGTGCTATGGCTTTTGGTCCAGTTGGTTGGGCAATAGCTGGATTGACGATATTGTCAATAGGCTTAAGCGACCTATTTTAATGATATATACTGAGCGTTTATTAGAGTGGATGGAAAATCCAAAAGAATGCTTAACTATGGAGCACATTGAGGATTGTCAAGAAAAATTAGGCGAAGGAAGTTGTGATATAACAGCTTTATTGAAAGATGAAAATGTACATTGCTGTACATTTAAATATGGTTTTTTAATTTTCGAATTGAAATCAAATATATGTTATATATACGTTTATTATAGGGCTGAAAATTCAGAATGGTCAGCCGAAGATAGCTGGGATATGTATATAGAGTTTTTGAAAGTAAATGGAATAGATACTATTAGAATGGAGACAACTTTACCTCCGGAATTTTGGGAAAAGAGCTATGGCTTTAAGCATAGTTGTCATATTATGGAAAAAAGGATATAATTATGGGACAAAAGAAAAAAGCTAAAAGATTTGATAAGAAGGTTAAAGCTGAGGCAAACAGAACTTTAGAAACCCTATACGACCAGTATGATAAAATGGCTGACCCGTCTAGGAGCTATTACGATTCCCAAATCACAAGAGTTCAACAAGATGTTGTTGCACAAAAAAAAGATGCAAATCAAAATTTATTAATGTTACAAAAACAAGAAGACCAAAAACAAAACTTAGTAGAAGGACAAGCTGCAAGAGGATATCAAGATTTTATTTCATCTACGCAAGAACAAATGGACCAATCTAGAGAGCAAGCTGCTATAGAGGCGTCAGAGGCTAGAGCTGCTGGTGCTGGAGATATATTTTCTATGATGATGCAAGAAGGGCAAGGTGGTTTAGCCGGTACTGGAGCTAGGTCTAGAAAGATGTTAGGAGAAAGAGCTAAAGTAACGATGGCTAAAGTTAACTTGGGTTTAAAACAATCATTAGAGTCGGCTACGCAAGCGATTGAGGGTAAAGATATACAAAGAATGCAAGATATTGAAGGGGGAAGATTATCAATGCAACAGTCTAAGGATACAGCTGCACAAACATATACTCAAACCACAGCTCAATTAGACAGACAACTTGTGAATGAAACAGCAAAATTAACAAATGAAAAAGGGCAAGCATTAGATAGGATGCGACAAGAAGCTATGGGAGTTATTTCTGGAGTAAGAGGTCAATTCCAACACTCGCATAGTGGTTATTCACCAACAAGAAAAGGTAGTGGCGAACCACATAAAACTATGGATGATATAGATGATAAATATGGAATAGAAGGAAACTTAGGAGGCGGATAATGGCTAAATATTTAAATTGGAATGGAGTAGCAAATAGTTTGGGTAAATTGAAAGAGTTATCCGAACCTAGTTATTTTGAAAAATTACAAGACAAAGCTTACGTTGAGAGAATAGAAGATGAGCATAAAAATACAATAGAGGAAACAGAAGATAAGTTTGCTCATATGTATGATTTATATTGGAAGGTTCAAGAGAAGAAGAACGATATAGAAACAAATCTTGGAACTATTTCTGGCGAATTAAACCTCCTTTACAAGCCGGATGCACAGTCTAATCCAGAAAATGTTATGAAGATTTTAAATGAGAATGATTGGTCAAACTTAGACCATTTAAACTCTATGAACGATGATTTGACCGATGCTGTTTATGATGATTTGGCGGCACTCAATCAACAAAGTTTAATATATGATAATGCAGCTTTTGGTTCTCAGTTATTCAAACAAGAAAGAAATACTGGCGGTTACTACTTAGATGAAAATGGAAATAAGGTATCTCATTGGGATATAAACAAAGATGCATTTGTTTCTGAAGCGGAACTCGAAAAAGCTTTAAATGGGACTATAAAGATGTTATCTAAGGAGCATAAAGCTGTTTATGGAACAGATTTTGATTCAAGGGGTATTAGAGAAGGATTTTGGTCTGGATATAATACTACTAGTAAAGTAAAAGAAGAGCTTGAAATAAAAGATAAAATAGCAACAATGGTCAATGAAGGAAAAGCAGATTTGTCACCTCACTTCACGGCTTATTTAGATGCAAAAAAACAAGTTGAGAAAAAGAAATGGGTAGACAATTTAAATGAAGAACAATACTTTAATGAAATAGATACCTACACTGAGCAATATTTTTCTGGCATAGAAGAAATAAAAGATATGGATGCCAAACAAGAAGGCACTGGTGGCTCTGTAGGTCCTAAAGGTGGAGTGGCTAATGAGCATTGGCAACCAGACCCATCAACTGAAGGAGCTTGGGTTAAGACTCAACTTAGAAAAGACCTAGAGAAAAGTAATTCTGACCTTCTTACTCAAGCAAGGTCTTTGGGTTATGAGCATTATTTCTTAAACTTACCAGAGCATAATTTTGACAATAGTGATGATAATAAGATAGTAGCTTTTGAAGGGGAAGGTCCAAATGGTCGAAGAGTTGTTTCTGACTTTTCTTGGAGTGATATTGGATTTAGTTATGATTTTTATGACCAGTTAGGAAAGATTGATAAGATACCAGTTTGGCAAGATATGGGTATGGAGATAGATACTGATGGAGACGGTGTGCCAGACGCTTCGGGAATGGTTCAAGCTCATACAGCTTTCTTTGAAAAAGCAGAAGGTAAAGAATGGGCTATGAAATTTAAAAAAGAGTTTGAGTTTGCCCAACAGTTCTTAGAAAACATTCACGGTACTGTAGTGACTGACCCAAATACGGATTACCAGTCTTTTAAAAACACTGGTGCTATAAGTGATGATAAGGCTAAAAGATTTAACGAGATAGTTGATACTTTATGGAAAGCTTTCCCACAGCATTTTAGAGGGAAAACAAAGCTACAAGTAGAAGTTAAGAATATAAACAAAGACCCAAATCAAAAAAGATACTATTTCTTATATAAAGCAAACTAAAGGAAGTTTATGAGTTTTAAACACGACTTTGATGAAGCTCGTAAAAGACTGTGGGAGCAGAAAGAAAAAGAGCTCCAGAAAAGAGCAGAGTTAAAAGAAGAAAGTATAGCAGAAGCAGTGCTTGAAAAAGCACGGGCGGAAGAACTACGCAAAAAACACCTGCAAGACCAAGCAATCCAAAACGAAATAGATACGTTCAATGCAGATAAAAATAAGTCCTTTAAGGAGCAGTATGAGGGGGCAATGGCTGAAAAAAACGCATCTTTATTTAAAGAATATATAGAAAGTGCGAGAGCAGACCATTTAGATGATGCTGTTAGGACTGGTATTTTAGAGGGCTCTCTACCAATAGAAGATGTTCAAAAAGTATATAGTGATAGTATTGGAGATTGGAACCCTAATATAAAAGGGGAAGAAGATTTTAGTATTAATAGAATAACAGAAGATTACGGATATAATTCAGAAACCGGAGAGATGGACTGGTTTATGAATAAAGTTGGTGATAT
>VTLG01000582.1_pt1 | contig 49343 bp, 69 predicted proteins | sample 4694571 | NCBI WGS metagenome assembly VTLG01 (sample SAMN12604809, study PRJNA352737) | marine metagenome | biome: ENVO:00000447; feature: ENVO:00000209|ENVO:00000569|ENVO:01000036; material: ENVO:00002151; isolation source: viral sequences binned using virsorter ... | reverse complement strand
AAACTATGGCAGATAGATTAAAATATTTAGAACGAGAAATTTTAAACAAAGTCTTAAATGCAGGTGAAGATGCATTAAAGGTAGACATTGATAATGTCACGCTAAAGACAGAAGGATCAGATATAAATATCGAAGTCCATCTAGATAAGGCTGAAGATAGTGTTGTAATGTTTAGCCATACAGTTAAGACTGGAACTGGTGGAACAAGCTATGTACCATTAGTTGATTCAGATGGCCACCTGCAAGTAGATATACTATCATCAGGATTACCTTCTGGTGGAGCTACTGCAGCTAACCAGGCTACAATGATTACAGCATTGCAATTGATAGATGATACGGTATACGCTGATGACGCAGATTGGACAGATGGTTCATCAAAACATTTATTAGTTGGTGGATTATACGGATCTAATACAATTACAAGTGGCGATGTTGGCCCAATAGCTTTAGCAGCAGATGGAGCTGTACATATAGATGATGGTGGAAACACGATTACAGTAGATGGAACAGTTACAGCCAACCTATCAGCTACAGACAATGCAGTATTAGATACAATAGATGCAGTTCTTGATACTATTAAAGTAGATACAGAAGCAATAGAAACTGCAACTGAAGCAACACAAGCAGCTGTAGAAAAGACATTATACGGAACAGCTTTAGCTGTAACAGCAGTTCATGGGGGGTCAGATCATGCGCTTGGCGCAACGTATGAAGCTTTTTATATCGGTGTTGGTGGTGACATAAGTTTAGATTGTGCAACAAGTGGAACTAATATAGTATTTAAAAATGTCGCAAGTGGTCAGTTATTGCCAGTAAGGGCAGCAACTGTAAATGCAACAAGTACTACTGCAACATATATTGTAGCACTAAAGGCTTAATATGCCAAATATTAGAGTCAGACGACAGATAGTTAACTTTCTTAACTCAATATACGATGTCATCTGGAACAAATCACAACTTGATTGGAACGAAAGCAACGTTACCTGGGAAGATCATACTGGATAAATGGCAGCATTAACTGATACAACAATTGCTTCAACCTATAAGCAATTATTAAAGCTTACCTCAGAAGGTGTTAGTGCAGACGCTTCTGCTAAATATGTAGAAGACGGTCTTGGTACTGATACTGCCCTTTCATTAAGCACTACAAGAGTTGGAATTGGTACTACTTCGCCAGCATCTTTGCTTCATATAAGCAGTTCTTCCGCTGCTTTTATAGCATCTTCTTGGGGGTCTACTGAAGGTAGTAATGTTAAAAGATGGGATTGGTGGATAAATGATAAAAGACTATTTTTACAAGACCAGACAAATGGTGCATATAGATTAGCAATTCTTGACAATGGCAATGTCGGAATTGGCACTACTTCGCCAGATTATGAATTAGATGTTGAATCAAGCGGAGAAGCTGACATAAGGGCTATTGGAGGAACTCAAGCAAGATTAATTTTAACTGATACAGGTGGAACAAGTGGTGCGAGAAATTGGGATATAAAAGTATCGGACGATGTTTTCCAAATTAGAAATTTAGCAGATGATTACGGAAGTATTGAAAACACTCCCTTTACTGCGACTACATCAGGCAAAGTTGGAATTGGCGACTCAAGTCCAGACACAGCTTTAAAAGTTGAATATAGCAACAATGATAATTGGGTAACAAGGCTTGTAAATACTCACGCAGGAGGATGGGGATTGAAAATTGAAGCTGGTGACTCTGCTAATGAATATGCTTTCAAGATTGATGATTATGATGAAGCAAATGTTTTACATTGGGTAAAAAGTGATGGGACAACTCATTATAAAGGCCCTATCGGAATTGGCGATTCAACACCCACTACTGGAATAGTATGTATAACTTCAGGAAGTGGTAGTAATACAGTAAAACAAGCTGACCATACTGCACTTATAATTAATGATCTATGGGGATGGCAATTATTAGGTACAGATGGCGATGTTGGGCTTGGGCAGTATAAGGTTCAAGCTGGTACAGGTCATTGGATGTATAAGCAAGGTAGGGGTCATGATAATTCCAATGATTTTCATAAATGGTATACCGCTGATACTGAAAGATTTAGCATTGCAAGTGGTGGTATAATTACTGCGGGTGGACACTTGTTGGCTGGCGGGGCTTTTATTCCTGGCTCAACAACTGAAGTGGATGCACAAAAGATATATGACCAGTCAAGCGGTTCTGGTTCTAATACCTTATATATTGGGAATCAAACAATCACTACTTCTTCTGATAGAAGAATCAAAAAGAACATAAAAGACACTAAAATCAATGCTACTGAAACATTAAATCAATTAAGGGTAGTAGATTTTGAATGGGATGACCCAACGGATGTTGTTTGGAACAATAAAAATGCAAGAGTTTCTCAGGGGGGTCAATGGACTGGATTAGTTGCACAAGAAGCAGTAGAGGTTGTGCCTCATATTATAAATGCACCAAGAATAGAAGAAACATTGGAAATTGATGAAGATAGTGAACAAAGATGGAATATAGAATATGGGTCTTTAGTTCCAACGCTGATTAAAGCAGTTCAAGAATTATCAGCTAAAGTAGAAGAATTAAAAACAGAATTACAAGATACAAAAGACTATGTAGATCATAAACAAGACTACAATTCATTAGCTGGAAGAATTAACTCTTGCGAAGCAAGAATAGGAAATTTAGAGAAAAAATAATATGGCAGGTTTAACAGATACCACAATTGCAGCATCCTATGACCAATTATTAATAGTTGATAGAGATGGTGGTGGCAATGGCACTACTCATGTTGCTGTTAAAGATGGTGATGGTACTACTACCTTTCCTGTAACACTGGCCAGCGATGCTATAATGATCACCAGTACTAATAGATTAGAGTTTGGTGATGACGCTTCTTATATCCATCAATCAGAAGATGGAGTCTTAGATTTAGTTTCAGATACAGAAATAGAAATAAATGCAACCACTATTGATATTAATGGGGCCTTAGATGTATCAGGAAATATCACAATGGCAGATGACACTTCCATTGGTATCGGTGATTCTGCTGAAAGAATTGAATTTGATGGTACTGGTGATATATCAGTATTGGGAGCAAATTTTGGAATTGGGACTGATTCGCCTGTCTCTCTTTTAACAATAAAAGATTCTACTGGTGACTCAGACGGCATTGCTAAAGGTCTTGTTCTTTTGGCTGACGATAGCGGACAACATACAAGTTCTGATATAGCTGGGATAATAACATTCGCTGGTCGGAACGCTGGAGGTACAAATAAAATTTCAGCACAAATAACATCTCCATCCTCATCAAATTGGAATGATAGTGCGGCTAATGGATATGGGCAAATAGCTTTTTCTGTTGGGCAAGGTTCAGCTGTAAATGAAAAAATGAGAGTAACCAACAACGGAGTTGGAATTGGCACTATTTCGCCTTCATCATTATTAAGCTTAGTAAAAGAATCTGCAGATTGTGAATTAAGATTAGATACATATAGCGATACAGAAGCGCAATCAAATTATGTAACATTTAGAAAGGCTGATGGTTCAGAAGGAAGCCCAGCATTGGTTGATGATAATGCCATTCTTGGGGGGTTATCATTTCAAGGTCATGATGGAAGCGGTTGGCATGAGTCAGCGTCTATTAAAGCTCAAATAAACGGAACTCCGTCAGATGGAACTGATATGCCTACTGAGCTATTATTTGCAACAGCAAATGAAGCAGAAGGTTCTCCAACTGTAAGAATGAATATTACCCCTACAGGTGATGTTCATATCGGAACTGCCAACGAAGGATTATCAATAAATGGTAATACAGGTGGGGCTGGTACAATCACAGGAATTAACAGAGCCTTGAATGCTTATAAAAAATTAGTTTTAAATGCTACAGATTTTTCATTCAAGATTAGTGGTTCTGAAAAAATGGCAATTAACACATCAGGTAATGCAACCTTTGCAGGTGATGTAACAATTACAAGTGCTAACAATCCAAGTTTATACATTACATCAAGTGAGGCAAATACTGATAATTTTAGAATGTATGTAGGTGGTACAGGACTTTCCTTTTTCAATACTACAGACACAAGGGGTGTCTATTTTAAACATAACAACGACTGGCAGTTTGGTGATGCAAATGGGACTGTAAATACCGAATGGTATGGGGAAGGAAATGCAAAAATTGTCGCAACGGCAGGTAGTGCATCTAATCCAACTTATTGTTTCAATAGTGATACAAGTACAGGAATGTATAGACCTGCGAATGTTCAACTTGCATTTGCAACTGATGGGACTGAAAGATTGCGAATTACAGGTACTGGTGATATATGGCACAATAATGGAAATACAGTTGAACACGCTTTAGCTGGGCATACTAACGAATTAAATATCTCCCACCATTGGAACTCTGGTCAAGCGACAATCCATTTTTGTTATAGAATGGAAAATACTTATACTGATTTTACTTTTTATAATGGGTCTGGCAGTGGTCATCCTGACCTTAATGCGGCATCATTTGATACAACTTCAGATTATAGAATGAAAAAATCAGTTGCAAACTTTACTGATAATGTTTGTGATAAGATTAAACTTTTAAGACCAATTACATATAATTGGAAAGCTAATACAAAAATGAATGAGACAAAGCAAATAGGATTTTTAGCACACGAATTACAAGAACAATTACCTTTGGCAGTGAAGGGCGAAAAAGATGCTATGAGTGAAAAAGATGACACATTAATTGCACCACAATCTATTAAAGGTGAAGCTTTATCTTCTTATATGATGAAAGCTTTGCAAGAGATTATAACAAGACTTGAAGCATTGGAGAATGCATAATGAATCAAAAATTTGGAAATCTATATGCGAGGTTTTTAGTCGTATTTGGACTATGGGTAGCTATTGCATTTATGTTTGAGATAGGTTACTAATGGCATCCTTAGAAAATAATACTATAGCAGATACCTATCCTTTATTATTAAAGGTAGATGCTAATGGTGTAGATGGAACGCTTAGAGCTGTTGAAGGTGGCGAAGGTACAGATACAGCTTTAAAGGTAAGTACAGGTGCTGTACAGGTAGACAATATTAAAATAGATGGAAACACTATAAGCTCTACCAATACTGATGGTAATATAGTATTATCTCCTAATGGATCTGGAACGGTTACAGCCAATATAACTGGTAATGTAACTGGTAATGTAAGTGGTACTGCACCTGCTGGCACATTAACAGGTTCTACTTTAGCAAGTGGAGTAACTGCAAGTTCATTACAATCAGTTGGCACTCTTACAGGGTTGACTGTTAATGGAGCAACAGTAATTAATGAAAATTCAGCAGATGTTGATTTTAGAGTAGAGTCTAATGATTATGCTAATATGTTCGTTGTTGATGGTGGTACAAATCAAGTAGGCATTGGAAATGGGGTAGCTAGTTTTTCAACTGGGGTTTTAAGTATTACAAACACAGTATCCAATGACCGCGCTGATGTTGTTATAGATACTTTTGCTGCTGGTGGTTCGTCATCTGCTTTATGGCTTAGGGCTTCAAGAAATAATACTGTTGGTACATTAACTGAAACTGCTGATGGTCAGTCTTTAGGAACTATATATGTTCAAGGAGTTGATAACTATAGCTCCTCTAATGCTAGAGACTATGGGGCATATATTGATTTTTTACAAAGTGGTGACTCAGCAGCAAAAGTTCCTACGGATATATGTTTTGGAACAGCGACCAGTTCTGCGATAGCTGAAAAAATGAGGATTACTTCATCAGGTTCTGTTGGAATTGGTACTGGTGCAAGTGTGGCAACAGTATCAGGTGCAACTGACTTAACAATAGGAAATACTACTGGGGCGCATGGTATGACATTCATATCAAATAGCAGTTCAACCTCAGGTATCTTTTTTGGAGAAGCTGTTGGTACTGTTACTGGAAGAATTGAGTATGATAATAATATTCAAGATATGTTTTTCACTTGTGAAGGTTCAAAAAGGATGACTATTAATTCTACAGGTGTCGGAATTGGTACGACAAATCCAGGAAGTGCTTTGCATGTCAACGAAGGTGGTGGTGGCAATAATGGGATAAAATTAGGTGAAGCTGGAGTATCTTCTGGAAATATTTTTTCTGATGGAAGTATATATATGGGGATAGACGGTAATAATAGTGGAACTGGCGAAACATTTCGTATTTACCATAATGGATCTATTTCTGGTAACGAATTGTTCCGAGTTGAAGATAATGGAGATGTAACTTTAAATACTCACGTTTACGGAAACAATATTGGTGGTGATACACATAGAGCTCTTCACATCAGGTCAAACGAAGGATTATTAGGTGTAGATACATCTTCAGAACGATATAAGAAAAAGATAACCGATATGAGTGATACAAGTTGGATTTATGATTTAAGACCTGTTGATTTTGAATGGAAAAAAACAGATAAAAAAGATTGGGGTTTAATCGCTGAAGAAGTTATCAAGGTTAAGTCTGAACTTGTTGGGGTAGAAAATGATTTACCTGAATGGATTAATTATGAAAGATTAATACCAATATTGTTAAAAGAGATTCAAGAGCAAAATAAACGGATTGAAGCATTGGAGAACGCATAATGACTCTATGGTTTAAAGCGCATGTTTTATTTGCATTAGTTATGCTAATCGCAGATGCAAGAGGAACTCTAGAACCTGCTGTAAAAAAGATAGAAGAAAAATTTGGAATACCTGTTTATTACGAAGAAGTTTCTGATTCAACTAATCAGATAAGCAATCCATATCCAATACAATATGCTCCACAGCAAGATACATTTAATAGTCAGAGAGAAAACAATGAGAGTGGTGCCTGATTGGAAAGAAATGAATAGTGTTTTAAAATGGACTGTAGCAATTTCATCAATTATATTCTTCTTTGGATTTCTACTTTTAGCTTGCAATGAAGAATTTTACTTAGGAAAGACAAGAGAAGAATTGTATAGAGAAATGTTTGAAGTTGACTCAATAATGATGAGAATACAAATGCAAATAGATAGTACTAGCATTGATTTTGAAAAATTTTATATTGATGCCCAAAGGATAAACAACGGGCATGAGTAAGGCGATAAGCGAAGATGCACAAATTCATATTAGTATTGCATTTCTTATCAAAGCAATGGTGGCTGTTGCCATTGTTGTTGGCAGTTGGTACCAAGCTCAGATGAAGTTTCAGAATATAGAAACAAGGCTTGGAGATCTTCAAGATAAGGTCACTATACTAAATGCATCTGTTGAAGGCATGGAAAAGGAACATATAGAAGAATTAGAAGAAACAAACAGAACCCTAATGCAAAGATTAGGTATTAAAAAATAGAAAGGATAAAAATGGCTAACAATAAAAACCAAAAAGAACAAAAACCAGTTTTAAACCTTGACGGAAAAGAATACGATATTAACGATATGACAGACGATCAAAAAGTAATCATATCTCACGTTCAAGATCTTGCTAGAAAAATTGAATCTACAAAATTTAATTTACAGCAAATGGAAATAGGTAAAGATGCTTTTGTCAAAATGTTGAAGGATGAATTAACAAAAGATGACGATTAAAGTAAATACAATAGATAGACAACTCAGCGAAGATGGTAAAGCAGATGTTTGCAAAGCTGTACATTATATCACGACTCAAGAAAGAACGGTAGGTAAGTATGATGATATTAAAAAATATACTGCATCATCAGCAGGTATGGTTTCATTACCTTCCCCCTCTGAAGATTTTATTGAATATAAAAAGCTTACAGAGGAAAAGGTAGTTGAGTGGGTTAAGGATATACTTGGAAAAGAAAAGCTTGAAGCAGCGGAAGAATCATTGAATTTAGATATAAATGAACAGATTGCTCCAACCAAAGCACAGGGAAAACCCTGGTGATAGAGAATTGGACAGAGATTGGATTTGCAGGTTTAGCTGCTGGGATATTATGGATGACGTTTAAATGGATGACAAACGAACTAAATAAAAAGATTGATGATCTGCAAGAAATTATTATCAAGTTAATAGATGCTAAGAATATTATGGTAGATAAGTTTCAAGAACTTAATGATGAGATTACCGATCAGTTAAATTACATTGAAGCAAAGCTTGGTAATGGTCGTGGATCAAAACAAAAAAGAAAGGCTAGGAAAAAGTAATGCCACGAGGTAAAGGAACGTATGGAAAAAAGAGGGGAAGACCTCCAAAAAAGAAAAAGTCATCTAAAGGCAAGAGAAAAGGTAAACGAGTTTCCAGAAAAAAAGGATATTAATGGTGGATTCAACAAAAGTTATTATAAATGGAGCCCTAGGAGTAGGTGTATGGTGGGTAAATCTGCCAATGGTATTACAGATGGCTGTATCTTTAGCCACATTAATATACTTAATAATTAAAATAAAAAATGAAATACAAAGGAGTTTGTAATGGGTTTAAAAGAAATGTTAATGGCTGCAGCAGAATCTCAGGCAGCAGCAATCAGAAACCAAATGATGGATCATTTAAGTTCTGATGAAATGAGTAAAGTGATTGCAACAAAGATTAATAAGAAGATTGATATTCCTTTCGTTAGCGAGGAAAAGGAACAAATCTTTTTTGAAAAGTGTGTAGATGTTGTAACAGATATTGTAGAAGGTCTATTGAAAGGTAAGTAATGCCAAGATTTAGTACCAGAAGCAGATCGAGACTGCATACATGCGACAAACGACTAATCAAACTGTTTAATAAAGTTGTTAAAGGTTTTGATTGTCAAATTTTGGAAGGACATAGAGGTCAAAAAGCACAAGATGAAGCATACAATAAAGGCAATAGTAAGGTTAAGTTCCCTAATGGTAAACACAATCAAAGCCCTAGTGTTGCTGTTGACGTTGCTCCCTATCCTATTGACTGGAGTGATAGGGATCGTTTTCATTATTTTGCAGGATATGTTATGGGAATCGCATCCCAAATGAAACTTAAAATTAGATGGGGTGGTGATTGGAATATGAATACCCAGACTAAAGATAATAAGTTTGATGACCTCGTTCATTTTGAAATACGAGAATAATATTGACAATTAGAGATACAGTTGTTGTCTTTCCAGACATACACTTTCCTCATCACGATGAGAGAGCTTTAAGCTGTGCTTTAAAAGTCTTGGAGTATTTAAAGCCTTCTGCTTTTTTGTGTTTGGGAGACTTCGCCGAGGGCGCTTCCGTTTCACACTGGCAGTGGAGCAAAAAGAAAAGGCCTCCACTTGAGTATCAATTGCCTTCTATAATAGAAGAGATTGATGCAGTTAACGAAGGTTTAGACAGAATTGACCAGGCTTGTAAAAAAGCAAAGGTCAAAAAGAAAATTATGACTATGGGTAACCATGAGTTATGGTTTGATAATTTCGTAGAAGAAAATCCATATCTTACAAAGTATGGAGCTATGAAAGCTTTTAGAATAAAAGAAAGAGGTTACGATGCTTATCCTTATGGTAAGTATATAAAAATATTAGGATCTAAAATGTATGCATATCATGGTGGACATTATAGTGGAATTAATCATACAAGAAGTCACGTGATGAACTTAGGTGTTAATATAATATATGGACATACTCATGACTCAATGAAGTCTGTAGTAACCCATTTAACTGGAGCTAAAATGGCATACTCTATGGGATGCTTATGTAAAATGGAAAAAGAATTTTTAAAGAATAGACAGACAAACTGGACTCACAATGTGGGAGTGCTGGATATTTACAACGATGGTAACTTTAATTTAAATGTCTTAACTATAATTAATGGTAAGACAACTATAAATGGAAAGTTAATCGATTGAAAAGATTAGAAGATGTAGATGTTGATCGTAGAAAATACTACGGAAAGAAAAAGAAAAGGAAAGTAAAGAAGCGTGCCAAAGCTAAGCGTACATATAAATGATTTCTCTGGTGGGTTAGTAGACGCTACTAACGCTAGAGATATTCCTGAAAATGCACTATCTGATGCTAAGAATATATCTTTTACAGAACGTAGCTCTATAAAAACATTAGGTGGTGGAGTTACGCATACAAGATTAGTTGCTACAGATTTTAGTGGAGCTACTGGAGGCGATGGGTCTTCTGGGGTAAGTGCTATAGAAGGGCATTTAGCTGGAGGTTATGGATTATTCGCCTTTGAAAGTGACTATGATATTGGGTTAGTTGCACCTGGAAATGTTAATGCGTCTGGCGCAACAGACCAGGGATCTAAAGGTATTATGTACCTTGACTGCTTGAATGGCAATATACATTGGTATGATTACAATACAAGAACATTAAATCTCAGAGATGGAAATAATGGGCGGTCTTGCACTCCAGATTCTGGCAGTTCAGTAAATCATCATGATTTTAGTGCAAATAAACTTGCCTTTACAGCAGCGGGTGCTAGTGGAGTGGGGGATGTAATTACAGATGATGATAGTAGTTTTATAGGTAAATTTAAAGCTGGAGATTATATAAGAATTGAAAATTGTGATGATGAAAGTAATGCTAATAATTTTCAATGCTTAAGAATAAGAGATGTCAATAGGGCTAAAATTACTCTTGACCATAGAAATTTTGTAACTACCGATGCTAATGAAAGTGGATCTCCAAAACTTCACGTATTGGTAAGGCCTGTATTTTATTACGCAGAGAATGCAGTTAGGATATCAGATGCATCTTTCTGGGAAGAAAAGTCACATTCAGATCCTACAAATGCTAATGCCTATCAAAACATTTGGTATGGCTATATTAAAAGAACACATTTTCAGCAACCAGATGGTTCAACTATTTTATCCACTGCAAATAATGGAACCTTTGAAGGTTGGAACATAAAAAGAAATGATTTAGCTGCCCCTACTGAATTTACAGTTAGCACAAGCTCAGCATATCCATCCTCTGGTGGAACAGGTCTTCATCTTAGACTAATTGGAGACTCAGCTTTAGCTACTTCTGGGTGGAAAAATACAGCGTATCAATGCGCTGCATCATTTATATATGATGGCAATCAAGAATCATTATTATACATTCCAACTTCTAACAATACTTTTACGCCTAGCGCAGATAATAGAAAATTAAATTTAGAAGTTGATTTAAAAGCACCGTATAACTCTAGGATTACTGGGATAAGAATTTATGCAAGACTAGATGAAACAAACGATCCATGGACTCTACTTCTTGATTGTGATTTAAGTTTAGGAACTAGATCTACGCTTAGCGATCCTTATCTACTGTGGGACAATACTGGGCATGCTACTCAAATCTTTAGTGATGCTAGCTTATGGTCTGCTGATATAAATTTAGAAACCTATGAAATATTAAATGGGTTTAGCGCAGATGAGAAAAAAATTAGTATAAGCGGAAATGGCGAGGGGTACAGAACTGCAATAATAGCAAACAGAAGAGCTTTTATTGCCAATATGAGAACTGAAAACGAAGAAGGCACTGTTACTCAAATGAGAGATAGAATAATGTACTCACCTCCTGGAAAGTTTGACACCTTTCCCAGAAGTTATTTTATAGACGCTGTAAAAGGAGATGCAGGTGAATACATAAAGCTAGAAGCTCTCGGGGATAGATTATTAGCGTATAAACAAGAAAAACTATTTATTATTAATATTGGTGCACCAAATCCAGCAAACTGGTTTCTAGAAGAAATAAAAGATTTTTCTGGATGTCTTCACCCTGCTGCTGTAGCAAAAGCAGACTTTGGTGTTATGTGGGCAAATCAATACGGATTCTGGCTGTACGATGGGCAGTCAATAAGAAATTTAATTGACGGTAAATTAAGCGAAGCAACCTGGCAAAGTTTTTATACAAATGGTACAATTGTAGGATATAATCCAAAATACAAATATGCTGTTATATTAAGTGACTGCATAACTGGAGCTACTGGAGCTGGTACTGACCCAGAAGTTTTTGTTTACGATTTCAGAGTAAATGCTTGGAGTAAGGCACCAAATTCTGCATTCGCAAGCAGTTCAAATGGGCACGTTGTAAGCAATATGATTGTAGATCATGATTATAATCTAACATTTGGAGAGCAAAGAGCAAGAATAAGCAATGATGTAAACAACACAGGGGATCCAGATGAAACAATAACAATGATAGAGTGGAGTGAAACTGACAAGGGTGGAGGAAGTGCTGGAGATAGTCAATTTATTACTAAAGATATAACATTTGGTGCTCCAGCTAAAGTAAAAAGATTTTATTCTGTCATAGTAACTTATAAATCAGAAGCATCGGTTACTACTCCCATTAGTTATTCAGTAAACGGAGGAGACTCCTATACAAATCTTACTGGAAACATGGCAAACACTTCAGGGAGTTGGGATACATTGGTAGCAACTCCATCAGTACCATTTGAAGGTGGCAGCTTAAAAATAAAATGTTCAGGATGGGCTCCTGGCAATGGCGTAGAAATAAATGATATATCTATTGAATATAGAGTATTAATTAAGAATGTATCTTAATGGAAAAATTAGAAAGAAAATTTAGACAGGTATCGGAAAGTAAATTACCTATGCTCAATAAAGCTCCCAATGTTGTAAATATGATTGATGGAGAGCAAGTATTAGCAAGAGAACCTGGTAAAAATCCTAGATTATACCTTAAACTAGGAGCAAAGTTATATTACTCAGAATTTACTGAGTTAACAAAAGGAAGTTAGTTATGAGTGCAAATGTAAGATTTCATCAATTTTTAACAGATCAAGCTAACAAGCTTAATGAGATGAGAAGAAAGCAACAAAGCGATATTGGTAATATGTTTTCGAATATGAGTCTTGGAAGAATGTTAGGATTAGCAGGTGGTACACTATTAGGAGCAACCATGGGAATGCCATTATTGGGAATGGCAGTTGCTGGCGGCTTAGGCTCGAGAGCTGGTCAAGAACTAGGAAAAAAGTTTTCCAACGTAGATCTTATAGGGGATGTTAAAGCATATAAACAAGATGCTGCAGATGCAAGATCAGAAGGTACAGACGCTTTAAAACAATTAAATAGAAAAGCAAACGTGGATATGTTTACTGATGCTTTTAGTGTTTATACATTAGGTAAATATTTTCCCAAAGCAGCGGAAGGAGTTGCTGAATGGGGAGCAGACAAATCAAAATTCTTAGGAGACTGGGGAGCTAGGAATCTTGGGATTGGAAGTGATCAGTTTGGAAAGGAAGTAACCGCTAAAGCACTTACAGACAATACATGGTTAGCTCAAACGCAAGGGTTAACAGAAGATCAGATAAACGATATGTTTTGGAATGAATGGAATCCATTAGATCAGGCAGTACAAAAATCAGTAGTGCCTCCAGCTAATAATCCAAGTGCTCTTGTTAAGCACCATCTTCAAAATCCAACTGTTTTAACACCAACTCCCCCACCAGTACAAGGGCCACCAAAGCCTGGTGTGAGTAGTGGCAATGTAATGTCAAACATAATGAATCAAAAACCCCAAACAGGGTTTAACGATACATTATTAAGTAGAATAAACGCAACTGGAACAGACTTAACTTCTGGAACAACATTAACTCCAAACACGATTGACTTTAGTAATCCATATACATTAAGTCCTATATATCAAAATCAAAATCCATATAGCTCTATTATAAATCAACATATGAAATGGGGTATTTAAATGCCTAAAGGATACGGATTCCAAGAAGATGACGTTTTTCAGAAACCATCAAATACAGTAACTCAAAGCCCCCTAAACGTTGCTATGAACAACCAAAAAGGGGGAACTGTAAACCTAGGTGCGGGCGCAGGTGCAGGCACAGGTGCAAACTTAGGGCAAGCAGCTAACAACGTTACAGGGTCACCAGCAGCTGGAGGCGGAACAGATATTACAAGCAAGCCAGACTGGAAAGATGATATTAAGCAAGATGAAATGAACGCAGGTGCAGATGATCCATTTGAAGCAATTAAAGAAGATACTGGAAGTACAAGCTCTTCAACAGATAATACTCAACCAGGATCTCCACAAGATACAGGAGCAGCAGCAAACTTTGGAAATGACGATACTGCAAGTGGAGATTCGTGGGATAACCCGCTAGGTATAGACACAGGTGCTCTAGAAGGATTAGCAAGCTCTGGTGGTATATTTGGAGGTGAATCAATATTTGGATCAGGAACAGACTTCTCAATGGGCGGATCTGATGTGTTTGGAATGCAAAGCGCAGGTGAAGATACCGTAGATGCAGCAGCAGCTAAAACTGGAGCTAGTGTTGATGCAAGTCAAATGGGTGGATTTGATGCCAGTAATTTAGGTGGATTAGGAACTATCTTTGGTTCAGATACTGACTTTTCAATGACTGGCACAGATCTATTTGGGTTTAAAAGTGCAGGCGCAACAGTAACAAAACCTACAGATGAAGAGCTTAAAGCTATTAAAGACTCATATCAAGGAACTACTGGCCAAGATACTACTGGTGGTACAGGAACTGGTACTGGCACAGGTACAGGAACTGGGACAGGAACTGGGACAGGAACTGGTACTGGAACTGGGACTGGAACGGGTACTGGCACAGGAGCAGGTACAGGAATGGGTACGGGTACAGATATAAACTCAATGCTTCAAGGCATGGGGTATGACGCTGATGCATTAAGAGAAGAATATGGAGAAATGTTTCAGGACTACGATGACACAAGGGAAGGATTCGTAGAAAGAGGATTAGGCTTAGAAGAAGAACAATTAGGTTTAGCTAAATCAGATGCTGCATTAGGACTTGAAAGACAAGAAGGTCAATATCAAAGACAAGCAGATTTATTATCTGCACAGCTTGGCCCAGAGGGATTTCTTCAAAGGGCTCTAGAGAGAGAACAAAAATCTTTAGGACTTCAAGAACAGTTAGCTAAAGATCAAATTGGATTTGCTGGTACAGCACGAGACATAGCCAAATCTCAAACAGATATCCAAAGAGGATTAACTACCGCAGAACAAGGTTACGCAAAAGATGAATTTGGCAGACAAATTGGTCGTATAGGAATGGAACAGCAAGCAGCTATTGAGGCTGAAGGCGAAAAGCAATCACAAATAGCAGACCAACTAGAAGCCTCTGGTATTGATAGAGATCAAGCAAATAGAATTGCCTCTTTGCAATTAGGTAAAGTTGGTAGAGCTCAAGAATCATTAGGATTGCAAGAAGAAGGCGCAGTTGCTGGAGAAGCAGCAAGACAAGCTGAATTAGGAAGAAGTATGGACTTAGCTGATTTAGCAAGAGGTGATGTAGAAAGAAAAGCTGAATTTGAACTTGGAGAGTTAGGCAGACAAGGTGCTGACGTAGGAAGGCAAATAACAACTGCAACCAGAGGAGCACAAGCTGGTCTTTTAGATATCTATGAACAATCAAGACAGACAGGTGGGTTTGCGGGAGCAGGTGCTAGAGATGTTGGAGCAAGAAGAGCAATAGAAAGATATACTGGCGATGCTGGCGGAAGGATAGCATCACTACGTGGACAAGAAGCTGGAATATCAGCAAGGGAAGGTCAAGTTACAGCTGGATTAGAATCTGATTTAGCAAGATCAGATATAAGTAAACGAGGTATACAAGCTCAAAGCGAAGAACTTGCAGGTAACCTACAAAGACAGTTGGATCAATTTGGGATAACAGGCGAAGGATACAAAGCAGATATCGCAGGTATATCAGCTGAGCAACAGGAAAAACTTGGTAGAATAGGCATTCGTGAAGGTGCCCTAGGAAGGCAAGAAAATCTTGCAGCTAGCTTACTTGAAAGACAATTAGCAGGTCTAGGCTTAGATGCTGACCAGGCTCAAACCTCATACGATAGAAAAACAGGACAATTAGGAGCCCAGTTAAGCGGATATGATCTTGCAGATAAAAGTGCTCAATTGCAATTTGATCAAACTTCTGGTAGGTTAACCAGTCAGTTAGGACAATATGGAATCCAAGGAGAGGGCTTAAAAGCAGCGCATGAAGAACAGACAGGAAGAGTAGGTTCTCAATTGGCTGGTCTTCAATCGGAGCTTGGCCCTGATGGATTCTTGCAAAGATCTTACCAGAACAGATTGTCTGGTTTAGACTTAGGGTTTGAGCAAACACAGCTAGGAGCTGAAGAAGATGTATTTGGATTACAGCAAGACTATAGAGATAAAATCGAAGGAAGATTAATCGATTTACTCAGAGCACAAGTAGATCTCGATCCTTATAAATTAGACAGAACAGGTAGTTATGAGGTGGGTGAACAAGATAAAAAAACAGGTATGATTTGGGATGGTCAATCATGGGTACACCCAAATGACTATCAAGGAAATCAAGGATAAAGGATAAAATATGGCTATACAAATAACAAATGATCCAATCAATCAATTTCTAGACAATTTGCCAAAATATGCTCTTGAATTGAGAAGACAAGATGCTCAAAAGCAGCAATTTGACAGGCAAATGGATTTAAGAGAGCAGGCTGATTCAAGACAGCAAACATTGTTTGATCTAACTAGAGATAAGCAGAAGTTTGCTGGAGATGTATTTAGAGAACAATATAAATACCAACAAGATTTTAGAGATGCTAAAAGCAAATGGTCTGATTATAGAAAAAGATACGAACAAGAATACGAATCTTATCAGCAAGCAGCTAAAGCTGAAGGAAAGTTTTTAGGTCTTGGTTCTTTAATTGCACCAAAAGATTACGAACATCATTTAAATAGGTTAATCAAAATATCCAGTCCAGATAAAAAGACAGAGCTTCAAAAGGCCCTAATGGAATTTGAAGCCTTACCTGACCTATCAAAGGTTAGGCCGAAAGAAATTCCAATACCACAAAATCTTGAGTTCGATCAAAGCTTATTTGGATTTGCAACTCAAGCAAATTTACAACCAGCGATAGATGATGAAATAAATAAACTATTCGCTATGTTTGGTGGAAATCAGATGGGAATGGCAACAGATTCTTATCTTTCATATCAAAACATTCAAGCAAGAGAGGCAAGATAATGAATCCTGTAGACAGAGCAAAACAAATGGTCTTTGGGTACAATGAAAACCCAGAAAATTTTACAGATGAACAAGCAGAAAGAATAGCGCATATTGCTGCAAAATTAGGTTTACCTTTTAGACCAGAAAGCAAAGCCTTGAAAAAATTCTTTTTTGACCTGGTAGACAACATGACATTTGGTGCATTGCCAGATGATATGCGACCTGTCTCCAGAGGTCAAAGTGTATACGGTGAAACAAAAGGTGAAAAGACTGCAAGCAATTTAGCTTTACTTGGCTTACTTGTCCCAGGAGCTGCAGGTGCTAAAGTAGGAGCAGCAGGAGCAAGAGCTTTAACAAAAAGACTACCAACAAAGACACAGCAAATACTATCTCGTTCCAATAGAGCATCAAGTGCATTGCAAGGTGCAGGTGCTTTAGGTGGAGCAACAGCAGCAATGGATTTACTTGAAGATCCAATGGGGGCCCCTGAAAGAGCTTTTGCTGGAGCAGCGTTAGGTGGAATGTTAGGTGGAGCTGGGTTGTTAAAGTATATGAATCCACAACAATTAAGATTACAGGCTCAAAACCCAAGATTCTTACAAGCACAAAATCCTATATATTTATAGATTAAATGGCCTATAGAAATGAATCAACGGAGGTTCAATCTTTAATTAATTTATATCGTGCGAATCCCAATATGTTTAATGATAGCCAGTTAGACATATTACAGGATAAAGCTGCGCAATATGGAATTAATTTTAAACCTATCGCAGATACTACTTCCCTTACGTCACTAGCGAAGAACTTTACTGGTGGCTTTATAAGGGGAATGATTCCTTTTGTCCCACCCGATGAACAACCAAGAACTACATATGATGCCATAGCTCAGAGCCTTGGCCACCTCGCTGGCTTTGCTCCAAGTATATTAGCTGTTCCTCTTGGTGGTGTAACCAAAGGATTAAAAGCTATTGGAGCTATAGACAAAACTCGTAAAGGGTTTGTTGGTCAAAAAGCAGTAGGCGTGCTAGACAAATGGTCATTCCCAATGATGGGATCGAGAATGGCTAAGAAATATGTTGGCAAAGGAATTTCTAAGCTAGAACTCGATACATTAGATTCTATGAAAGCTGGTGGTGTAGGTAGAGCCATAGCTGAAGAATCTATGGGACTTGGTACTGCAAGTTTAATATCAAATATATGGGCAGGCCCAGACGACTATATGAATACATTCATAGGAGGAGCATTAGCAGGTGGTGTATTTGGGGGGATCGGCAACTGGAGAGCAATAGGAAACAGATTGGGGGTAGCTAAATCTCAAGGACAAAGAACAAGAACTGAAGATGCATTAAAAGCAACTGTCGGTTCAGCATTTATGGGGCTACCATCTACGTTACGTGGTGAGCCTATTGAAATGCAATTATATGAATACCTATTAGGTGGCTTTTTTGGATACAAGACCAGGCCAGCAGCAGAAGCTGAAGGTGGTAGGTTTGTGATGGAAATGGATGCTACTAGACCAGAAAGCATTTTTAAACCAGAAATTAATCCAGGGTTTGCAGATTTGCATCCCAATGCAAAAGCCTATGTTCATAAGCAATCTACAGCTCAAGCTGAGAAATGGCTTAATAATAATATTGACGGTGATGTCAATCAGATGATAAAGCAAAGATTGCAATATGAAGACAACCCTACCAAACCAGGGCTATATGAAAGAGAAATGAGGAACTTAGCCCATGAAGAATACACAAGAAGGAGACAAGAATTTGTTACACAAAAACATAATGAAAATCCTGATACTGATAATGGAATGGATTATATGGATCCTGTTGAAACTGTTCCTACCTCCGTTCAGAAGGTGGCTGAAGACATTTATAGTACGATTGGGAAAACTGGAAAACTCACTTCATCAGAGCAAATTGCAAGAGATCTAAATAGGAAAATAAGTTCCTTTATTCTTGACAGAGATATGTCAGTTAAGAATAGTCCAGACCCAGATGCATTTGTTGAAAGTGTTAAGAATGATGCTTTGTATGCAAAATGGATTAACAATCCTAAAAAGCAAAAAGAGCTTTATAAATTATTTGCACAAAGAAACAAGCAGCAATACGATACACAAGTTTACAACTTGGATGACAATACTATATCAACAGTTAGCTCTGGGACTAAAGCAGACCTAAAATTCGTTGGAATCAACCAGTACAATAGCCCTATTGTCGATATTTTCGGTGCTGGGCGAGGTTTTAACTTTTTATCGTATGTAAGTAAGGTTCAAGGAAAAAGAGTCGTTTATGAGGATATTTTCAAATACGACCCTTTTAAGAATAAATTTAACATTGGTGATAATATTAGCAATATCATGACAGAGTTAGCAAAAAATGGACAATATATTTATGCTGGTGTTAAAGATAAGAACATGCTTCTTACTGCAAGATTCAATGACAATGGAATGAAAATAAACGAACTAGCTGAATACGCTTCAAAAGAAAAAGCGCAACTATTAGATTACTTCAAGAAGTCAGAAGCAGAGTTTATTAATAATGTATACGCTGGTAACAATCCTAAAGCAGCAAAGAAAATTCATGAGAAGCAATTTGTATCAAATATATTGCATGAATTAATTAATCATGGCTACACTCAAAATGGCAGAGCTGATTTAAGTAGGTTGCCAAAAATCTTAGGTGAGAATTATTTTAAGGATGCTATAGATTTTAATAAAAGAATGCAAGGATATGTAGAGGCATCAGGTATGCCTATGCATCCTAATACATTTAGAAAATCTATTGGTGGGAATGAACTAAGGTTTATGGTATTAAAAGATAGGGATTTTAATCCAGATAAAACAGAAGGAACATCTGAAACAGATGGTGGGTTATTTTTCAGGCCCGCTGTTTTTAAAGACATAGTACGAGTGATGGGTTTTGATAATAAGACTCAAGATAATATAAAGCCTGTAGTGATGGGAAGGCTTTCATCCCCTGTACAGAAAGGTCTTGTCTTTATTAAAAGTGGAGGTAAAAACGCTGCTGGCCAGGAAGCCATTAATAAGATAATCAAAGACAATAATTTAGACTTTGTAGTATTCGATTCAGCAAATAAGATTAAAGGAGAAACAAGACCAACTACATTTAGATATGAGAATGGACAATATATATTAGAAGGTATGCCTGAGGTTCATAAGGTAGGTATAAGATCCTTAAGGGTAAACCCTTCTACCTATGAGGATGTACCTGGAGGTATTAAAGGAGTAAACCTACCAAGACAATTTTTCATTACAGCAAACGAGCATCAATCGCCTAACACGTTACGATCTTTCATAGATCATTACTATACCAATCTAGAAGGAACGACTAAAGCCAGAGGCTTAGTTGAAGAATTTAAACAAACTGGAGACATTAAGCCTATTCAAGAGTATCTTGAGGCTAGTCGTTCCAATATAGATAAGATGCCACTATCGTTTGTAATTAAGCAGCTTGGAAAAAATACAGAAGATGGAAATGTATTTAGAAGAGCATTACAAAAAATAGATGCAGAAAGTGACAAGCTAATTGAATCTTTTGAAATGGATACAAATAAACAGTTTTCATTTTTTCATAATTCTACAACAAACTTATCCAGGCTTGCTGGGGGTAAGTATGCACCTAACACTTTCTTTGAAAAGTTAAGAGGAGATTATTTTAACGCTATTAGAAAATATACGGTAAAAAGAGTGACTACTCCTTTCTGGCCATACGGAGGTAAAGGATGGCTAAATCCAGTTACTAGAGATGTATTTGTAGATGCAGATATGATTAACAATAGACCAATTAAACAAGGAGAAGTTTTACTGGATGCAGCGCATCAAAAAATGCCTGTAAAGATTAATCTAGAACCTGCACAAATAGCAGCATTAAATAAATTTAAAAGAGGAATTAATAAAGATGGAGAAACTACTCTCGGACATCTTTGGACTTTATGGAAGATTAACAAGGGTAAGCTTGGTACACCAGAACAGGTTAATAACTTTAAGAATTTACCTAAAGAAACTATTCAAAAGCTTGATGAAGCACTTGATCTTCTTCTTATACGTATACCTGCTGATTCTCTTAGCGGAACACGTTCTGTTAAGTTTAAGGGTTTTACAAAGCATAAAGGTGCAGGAGTTACAACCCATAGAACAGAAGACAGATATCTTGGTGGCGCAGACAAAGACGCAGATTCAGCATTCATTATCCAAAATGGTAGCAGGCAACATATAGCTGAAATAAGAAAGGTAGCCAATGAAAGAGATACCTGGAATGAATCTCAAATCATGGCTGATTTTTCAACGAAAAAAGATCTCCCTACTTATTCTAAGTTTAGTCCAGTAGATAGAATTAGAGCATATGCAACTGGTAGAAAAGGTGCAGATCAGCGTGGCCAGGTGATTGCTATGCGTGATGCAATATTTGAATTGTATGCTAGAGCTAAAGCTAATAATGGAATATTAGAACTTGACAATGGTGTTGTTTTAAAACTTAAAGAAGGTGGTATAGATAAATTTATTAAAAACGTATATGGCAGCATCAATGTAAATAATGATAGCACTAAATATTATAATATTAAAAGCATAACTAAGATTAGAGAGAAGATGTACAATGATCTATTTACAATAGAGAAAAATGGTACTCTTATCCCACCAGGCAAGATAGGTAAAAATGAAGCCCTATCTTCTGTTGGATCATTTTTTAGCAGATTTAAAACAAATTCCTATGCTATAAGAGATAAGAAAGGAATGGAAAAATATGAAGATCTAATTAAGTTATCCGAAGAATATGAAGGTCAAGATTTTCATGGAGCTGCTGGAAGACAATTTAAACACGCATCTGAACTAGGTATATTTAAAGATGCAAGGAATATTAGCGAAGCTAAAGATTTTAATCTAGGGCTACGCAAGAGCCTAAAAGAATTAACTCCAGATCCTAAAGAACAAAAATTTCTTAAGGAATTCTTAGGAGTTACAGAAATCCCTATAAAGAATTTACAAGATGTCTGGTCTAAGCTAAGCCCAGGTGGAAGATCTAATTTTGAATTATACGATGATATAAGTATTAACTTAGGCAAGTCAGCAGCCTATGAGCTTTTAACTGAAAAAGCATTAGGAGTATATCGTGGATTTTCGGAATCCAAACAGAATAATATTCCCGATATCAAGAAGGCTTTAGTCCGAACTTATAACAAGGCTAGAAATAGAGCCAATCAATTATATCAAGCTGAAAAGAATTTAGAGAATAATAAAGTTTTTAAGATGGAAGACTTTAACGAAGCGGTAAGAGAAGATAAAGCAAAACTATTAAAGTTTGCAAAATCAAATAAGCTAGACGCGCCAGCTGTCGCTTCCTTGTTAAAATTTTACGATATTGCATTAATGAATCCATTGAAAATTGTAGAAGCTAAAGGTAGAATTTCAGCTAAACATAGACTGCAAAATGGTATCTTTGGTTCTGAGGAAGTTTACAATTCTTCCAAAAAAGATTTTATGGACAAAATGCAAGAGATCCATGATAGGATACCTGGTAGACAAATGGAGCTATTCCCAGAGGAAGTGGTAAAACCCATATCTACTGATAGCAGGCAGCTTGTTTATAACATGGACAAAGCTGTATCCAATACAATCAAAATTGGCAAGAGTGTAAAGGGCAAAAAATTTAAACATGATGACCTGGACATACTCGCAACTAAAGATTCTGATTATGCAGACATTAGACTATTACGTGAGAATCTTAAAAAGTTCCCACAAATAGATAGCTTAAATGATTTTTTTATTGACTTTACATCCAAAAAGGGTGGAGGTGACGGAAGAGACCTATCATTAGCTACAATACAAGATATTAGAGCTATGAACGAATTTTTTAAGTATGGTGAAACAGGCGCAAAAGGTAGGTTTAAATGGGTGAATTGGTTAATAGACCCACGTACTATCAGCGATAAGGAATTACAGCCTACAATACGCAAATATGAGTCTTATATAACCAATTACAGATCGATCACTGGAGCCAAAAAGGCACCAGTAGTAAAATACATGACACCACTTGGAGCTACAAGACGTTTTCTACGTCAATCATTAAGATTTCAAAATGCAGCATTAGATAAGATCAAAAATGAAAACAGAGCTTTGTTTGATTATGATAAATATGGACTATCTAAAAACGATAAGCAGCATTTGTTTAATCATATATCTAAGTTAAGAAATCCGCAGCAAGAAGATCTGTCTCCAGCTGATATGAAATTTCTAACTAAAAAGTTTAAAGGTAAAACAGGCTCTGAGTTGGTAAAAGAATATAACGATAAATTTACCAAATTCGTAGAGGATGCTGGTAAGATAATTTATACCTACGATAAAAAAGGGAAACGTATAGATTTTTCTAAAGTAATAGATATTGAAAATCCTAAGTATGGAAAGCTTAATGATTATATTAAATTTGGCAAAGATGGAAAATTTGATCAAAGGCTATTTATCGATAAAGTTCTCAGACCTATAACAACAGGCAAAGAACCACCTATGGTTGGTATTGAATCCGTTCTTCGTTTTCAATATGAATCAATTATGGAAGGAAAGCTTAAAGCTAAAGGTAAAGATACCTTAGCAGGTAGAGAAGAGTATCGTAAGAAAAATAAATTTAGTGACTATGCATTTGGTTTTATAAATCCATCTGAATATTTCCCCAGGACTAATTATGGATGGAATGAAAAAGCAAAGAAGCTTATGAATCAATCTATTGAGAAATTAGTTGGTGAGGGAAAAGGTAATTACGAAAATTTATTTTTATTTACAGAAAATACAATGAGCAATTCAGCAAGAGTTGAAGACAATTATTTAAATATGACTTATGAATTTGCTGATAAGAGTTATAAGGATGTGGGATTTAAGAGCAAGCCTAAAAACTTACTGCAGCGTGGTGAAGAGTTTATAGATGGCTATGATAAACGCCCAGAGGTGGTTGATAGATATAAAGAGCAATTAATAAGAAGTTATTATTCTAACTTAATGGCTATTTATGGCAACAGAGAAATACAAAGATTTAAAAAGACAACTGATCTGGATAAGGGACTAACAGATAAACAGATAAAAGCACTCGAAAAGGCTGGTTATAAAAATAACACAGATGTTTGGTCTGACTTTTTGTATATCTATTTGAAAAATAGCTTAGGGCATCCTTCGTTATTAACAGATAGAATACAAAAGTCAATGCATAAAGGAGATCCTTTAAAACTAAAACGTAACCCGTATTATTTAACTACAGATTATGCCATCACAAATGCATTAGAAAAAATGTATAAGAATGACAAAATAAATAAGCTGCCTTTTATGAGAAATGCACCTGAAGATCCTAAACTTCGTAGGGATTATTTTGTTAGAAGAATCCATGAATTGGGAGCAATGGAAGCTAAATACAATCTACTTACATTGCTGGCCAACACAGGTTCAATGATGACAAATCTTTATGGAGGTGGAGTGACTACTATAGGTAGTGCCTCCTTTAAACATTTTAAAGATGCGCAGCGTAATTCTGTCGTAGTAGATAGATTACTAAAAGATGCATCTGGAAATTTTGTTTTAAAATTAAAAAATGGAAAGCCAGTTAAAACTAGAAAGCAGCTAATCGAATATCTTAACGAAGCAGGAGTGATAGATAACTATATTGCTAATGAATTAGAATACAATGAAGGATTAGCTACTGGTATAAGTAAGTTAGGAAAAGACGCTAAGAATTTCATAAGAGATCTAAAAGCCAGTATAAAACGTGGTGATAGAGATGAAACAATTATGCAATTGGCTGAACGATACGGAATAAAAGACGTGATGCTTAAGTCTGGTGGATTCTTTATGCAAGTTTCAGAAAGAAAAAACAGGATAGATGCTTTTATAGCCCATGCTTTAAAGTCACAGGAAAGATTGGGCCCACATGGAAATCAGACTAATCTTAGTGACCCCTATCTTTTTGACGCTGGACTTAAAGGCATTGAAGCAACTCAGTTTTTATATCATAATGCATTTAGACCTGCGTTTATGACAACTGCACTTGGTAAAGTTTTAACCAGGTTTAAATTATTTGCATTTCAATCTGTTCGTACCAGGAAAGAATTTTATAAACAAGCTAAAGACTATGGATTTAAAGAAGGTACTCCAGAGTATCAAAAATTTAAAGATCTATATTTAACAGACCTGTTTGCATATGCTATGGCAGGTGCATTTATGTATTCAGTATTTGATACAGCATTACCACCTCCATGGGATTGGATGCAAGACACATCTGATTTACTATTTGGTGATAAAAAAGAACGTGACAGAGCTTTTTATGGAACATTACCTAGACCAATAGCACCATTGCAAGTAGCTCTACCACCTATTGCAAGGTTTCCACAAACATTTGTAGAATTGATACAAGGCGATTGGGAGAAATTCTCAGATTACACAATACATACTATGTATCCGTTTGGTAGAATTATGTATTCATTTAAGAAAACCGCTGAAAGACCTGAAAGATTCTTTCATAATTTTTTTAGAATACCAACAGATAAAATAGGGTATCGCATAAGAAGAGAAGACCTTAGAGAATCTAGAGCAGAAAGAATAAAGGAATATTTCGATGAATAAAAGTAAGCAAATTTTAAACAATATCTTTAGTGAAACTGACGATACAGAAATGGATTTTAAAAGACAGCTATTTACTAACAATCCACCACAAGAATTAATGAAGCATGCACAGAAACAAGATGTACCCTGGGGTTCTCAAGTTTCTATATGGATGCTTGATTACTATTTAAAAACAGGCAAAATGGAAAAGCCTGAATTTTATGAAGATGCTGGTTATAGTAAATACTATTATCCTGACGAAGTTAAAACTAAGACTGAGATTATTGAAGAACCAGATGCCGAACAAGAGAGCTAAGGCAAATAAAAGAGCAAGGCGTATTTTAAATATAAAGTTAAAATCTCAAGGCAGAACTGCCAATCAAGTTAAACGTAGAAAAAACAAAGAGGCGCAGCAAAAACCACGCCTCTATGTTTAATTACATTAGATTCATTTTAGTATTTCGTTTAGTCGAAGCCATCCAAAGCTCTGGTTTAATTTTACCAAACCAATCTTGAATTGTAGGTATAAAACCTAGGTCTTCTCTTATATGCTGTTCAGCTATTGACTTAACGATTACTTTCTTACCATCTGAATTATATATATAGACACCAAATAGCTTTTCACATTCAGCTATTCCTTGTGTATGGTGTCTTAAAGCACGATGTCTTATATCTCCATAATGGTGCTTTGACTCATCAAACCATCTATGTATATCAAGATAATCATCTTCTTCACCACCAAAATACTTAACAGATGATTTGCAATGGTTAAATGCTTTCATTAATAATCTAATTGAAAGTAAGACTGCTGATCGTTTTCACTTACTGATTGACTTTCTTCAACTCTATAAGCAGCTTCTACTTCAATTGTCATATTTTTAAGATCAATTTTTATAGCACCATGTCCACCTTCATTGTTATACCAATCATAAGTTAGTATATTGTAGCAGGCTTCATGTAATGGATTTAGGAATCCTTGCAATTTTTTACTATCGTAAAGTGATGCACAGTTTCCTTCGTTTGGTTCTTTATCTTCAAACTCTTTCCATTCTTCAGGCATTTTATTGAAAGTTTTGCCATTCATATTTTTCCATACATATGGACTACAACTTTTTCCATTTATTTCAAAATATGTATCATGGATTTCTCCAGAATCACCACATCCATCATAGGATACTGTAATTCTATCAAATCCTTTTTCTTTGAATGGTTTTAATATATCAGCAAAGCCTTTTAAGCTTTGATCTCGCCTTTTAATTTCATCCTGTCTCCAACTATCGACCATAGATCTAATTTCTTGGGATGTTATTTTAGGCGATTCAACTTTTGCTTTCTCCATAAGTTTTTCTCCTCAATAATTTCTTTAACTTAAGTTTTTGCATTCTATTGTATGCGGGCCCGTCTAAAGGAATTCTGCCTCTTCTTAGCAAGTCTTCATACATTTGTATAATAGTAGTCAAACTTGCTTTAATCATCTTCTTTAAGCCCTTCTGGGAGTTCTAATCCCATTTTCTTACATAAAGCTTGTAAGCTAATTATATATCCAATAGCTTCTTCAATTGCTTTCATGTAAGTCATTCTATTTACATTATCAGTCACACATTTCGCAATCAGAACCTTGGCGTTCTGCAACTTGTCTATCGTGACTTCTGTTCCTAGCGATTTGCTCATCTTTATCCTCCAAAGCTACGTTAATTATTCTTTGAATACCTCTTAAAGCGGTTTCATACTTATTAATTTTAATGAGCAGATCCTCATGTTGTTTCGTAATCTTCATTAATAAGCTTCTCCAGATAAGATTCCTATTATTGACAGCAAATCATGTAAAGGCAGTATCACTAAAGGATCTTGCCTGTTTTCTTTTAGGACTTGCCAGTCTACTACATCAGTATTTGGCTTTATATATTTAGCTAGTTGTTTTCTAGCTTTAACTTGGATTCTAATTTCTGGCATATCTGCACCATCTGGATTAAGCATTGAATGTTTTGCAGCAACATCCACTTCTTCATCGTAGCCTAATGCCCTTCCATTAGATCCCCAAGCTCTTCGAGCTTTCCATCCGTATTCTTCGAATATTTTTACTATTTCTCGTTCAACCCTATTGCCTTTCTGTTTACTCATGACCATATGGTTAATCCTCCAAATGCTTCAAATCTATAAACTCCGAAACTCAAATGTATATGATCTCCTTTTGTAGTTCCATAGGTTATAGTAAAGCTAATTAAATTTAATACTACGATTTTAAATCCTGTCACTTGTTCCATTCCAACTCTTACACATTTAAAAATTGGAAATCCTAGTATTTTAAAAGTCATTTTATTCCTCTCTCCATTGATCAGATATTAGTTCTACAATTTCAGATTCATCTAGAAATAAGGTTCTATATTCACTTAACCCAACTGTTTCAAGCTCAATGAGATTCTTTGACTTCGCACAATTAACGTCTATTATTCTCCAAATACCTCCATCACCTATATCTACCTTCTGCCCATTTTTATATTTCATTTCTACTCCTTTTCTATGACATAAAAAGGGGAGCATTACACTCCCCCCTATGTTAATCAGATGCTTGTTGAAATCTAAAGGATTCATGATTGAACCAGCACCTAAGCTTAAATCCCGATTCGTCACGAGCTACGATAGATTCTATTATTCTTGCCTTTGACTGTGGATTAGGGGCAGATATCCCTATAAGTTTATCTGATTTTTGCTCAATAGATGAGTCACCTTTTGCACTATGTCTAGTTAAAGTGCCATCATAAGCAGCAGTTTTACTAATATGACTTACTGCAAATATGATAACTTCATACTTTTGAGCTATTTCTTTAAGTTTACTTACAATCTTTTGCATCTTAACTAATGAATCATTTACATAATCTACTCTTATTTCGTCAATCGTGTCAATTACAATGACTTTTGGTTGAAGTGTAGATATAATATCAATGATACTATTTATTTCTGGAGATACTGTTAGTATCTTTATATGTCCTAGTTTATCTTTAGCTTTATTCATGAAATCATGATCACCATCTATATAATGTTTTGTTATTTCATGTTTATCTTTATTAAAAGCTATTTGACAAAACCTTCTCCACATTAATTTTTGATTAACTTCTAGAGAAAGGTATAAGCATTTGAAATTATTAGCTCTCGTTACAATATTTTGTATAAAAGCTGTTTTGCCTAATTTGGTATCCCCAATCATTGTTATAAGCTCACCTTCTGTGAATTTATAACTATTTCCGAGGTCATACATATCATTCAAATCAAAGCTTTTGTCAGATAAATCAGCATTTACAAATTCTAAGAATTGTTCAGACATATTATCTGCATTGAATACTTCTACTCCGTAATCTTTTTTACGGTAGAATTTACACTTAGAGTCACAGAATGAGTCCATAACGGGATCATTACAACTATATCCATCATGTTCCCATTCATATACACTTGTTAATATTTTATTAACTTCGTCTCTACTTGCAAAATCATTGCTCCAAGAATTTACCATTGCAGCACTACCTTCAATTGGTATACCACTACGTTTCCACGCTGATACCATCCTTAGAACTGTCATGTGACGTTTACCATAAACTGGGCCATGATTATACATCTTTTGTACACAAGTTACATGAGATGTTAATTTTTGTTTACTATTTGTTGAAGGTTTATCAATTATATGTGTATCCTGTCTTGGTTTAGGCCAGCGTACTCTGTCTTCCCACCAAGCTGGAGGATTTTGAACTAAGCTTGGATATTCCAACCCATTTTCAAAATCAGGCACTTCCTGTGCTTTCTTGATTAACTCTTCGTATTTTAAGTGAAACATATCATCATGGTCTAGAGGTATTTTATATGTAGCATTCTTCTTATTATATGAATACTCAGCCCGTATCAGCCTAGCCCTATCATATATAGAATCTACGCCATAACCGACAAATATCTTGTCCAGGGTCAGCCTAATGACACCTGGTAGATCCTTATGTGGGCCAAGCTGAAACAGGTCTGGAAGATGTACATGGAATCCAGTTCCACTAAACCAAAATCTAAAGTATTCATCTGTGAATTCATCTGCTAGAAAAGCATACAGACCTTTTATGTTATTTAGATCTCCATCCTTGATATCTACATCAAGAATTATTTCATTTATTTCAAATGTTCCATCATATTTCTTTATATCACCTGTAAAGGTATCATCATAAAGAAACATAGATCTGTATACTTCTAGATTGGGTGTAGCGTATGCTCTTAAATTATCAATAGAATCGACATTGCCACGATTACTTACGCTACCTGTGACAATTTCTATCTTCTTGTTCTTAGTACCCATGTTGTTTCTGCACTCTTATTTTTAACTGTATCAATGCTAAAGACATCTAGTTCTGGAATTCTTCCAGGTTCTTTTAATTTTCTCCAAGCTCGACTATACGTACTTGGATTATACCATTTACCATGCCAGTCTTTTCCAAATTGTACAACTTTTATCTCAAAATCATGTGAGGATATTTGATATACTTTTTGTAAAAACATGCTTGATAAATAATCAATTATAATGCTCTTAGCAGTTGATCGTTTACCAGTCACTTAACTCGTCATTCCCAATTGATGGGTTTGAATCTTCCATAACTTCAGGTCTGTAGTTCTTTATCCATGCTTTGTTAATGTGATCCTTGAAGATACTAACAAGATCTCTCTTCTCAGATTTTGCAGACGCAACTGTTTGAAAGTCAGTATATTTGAGTTTACCGTTATCTCTTTTACCACTTACGTAAGACAATCTCATAAACTCTTTACCAACGCAGCTTTCCAAATTTGTTTCGTCAAGCTTCATTGAATCATCCATATTTACATCAACATCTATAGCATTGAAAAACTCAGCTACACGCCTTACAGATCCAAGGCCTACGATTTCGCCAAAGTCATCTTTTTTCAATCTGCCACCCACATAAAATGTAGGCTGGAAATCTTGACCTATTTCGATGACTACGTTTACACCAACGTCATCTTTATATTGTTCGTTTTGCCATTCAGTACCTCCATATACTGGAACTACTGATACGACAGTAACATTATTTACCCAGACTCCTGACATAAAGTCTTTGGTCTTGGGTGTTTCAAAATTAGTGTTTAATCCCATTAATTTTTCTCCTTCGATTTTCTTTCTCTTATTACTTTTTCAATTTGAGCTATTTTATCAGTAACTTCTTTCTCGAAAAGACTTTCATCTTTCATTATGGACATCACTTTAGCTTGTCCATTCTCAGTTAAAAAGTTACTTCTTGAAAGCCTATCTAATTTAGCAGTTTGATCTGGGGTAATTTTACCCTTCTCTGGCATTCTACCTTTAATACTATTAGGTACATAGTCAAGGTCACGAATGTCTTCGTTAATCCATAGATCTAATCCATATCCTGTTGCCATGCTTACTGCTTTAGCAACTGCACGTCTAAAAGTATTTACAACTTGTACTGCATCTGGATTAGATACTGCTTGATTCATATGATTTGTGACAGCTAAGTATTCATCATGTATACATTCATCGCCATCCCAATCATAAAACAATCTTACATGACAAATCTTACTTTGTCCACATTCAATTGTTTCTACTAATTCATATCGGGCATTTGGATCGCATTCTTTTAATTTATCCCAGCATATTGCCCAAGACAGGTAATCAAATTTACCTTTCTTTTCTATGCTTTTTTTGAATTCATCTTTTCTTAAGATGTTAAAAGGATGCCTAGGTGTATCGTCTATCAAGATATCTCCTTCCTCGTTAATATTTTGTGGGCCTATTTGTATCAAATTCTGAGAAATTCGTCTACCTACGGTAGTAATAAGCCCACAAGGGGACAAAGGAGAGCTTACGCCCTCCTCTTCATTCAAAAATGTTTGCCTTCTAGCAAGCCATCATACACTTCTTTTGCTTTTATAGGCTGCCAGAATTTATCTCTTTCTATTCCTAATCCCAAAGGCAATTGCAAAGATTCAAGTTCACTTATCAAAAATGAGCCCATTTCTACTTCATGACCTTTAACTATTCCCCAGGCATAATCTTTATCTTCGCCTAGATTCATTAAGTACCATGTCCAACTACCCATTGGATCAAAAAATTTAGCAACCACTTTTTGCGATTCTAAATCTGAGCTCTCATTATATTGTTTTTGAGCTTTTTTAACTATTTCTTTAGTTAGCAACTTCATGAATATTGAACCTCAACCATAGTTAAATTGTCTAGGCTACCAGTAACCCTTCTGCTGCTTTTATTTTTAGTCTTTTTGCCTTTAGATGATTGATCATCTTGTAAGCATGCCATAAAGTATATTCTTTTTTGCAAGACTACATAAGGTGAATTATCTAAGTAAAATTCTATATGATGTATATCATACCAAACTCCGTCAACTAATATTCGTCTTATATCTTCTACATTTTCACCAAATATTTGTTTTATCTTATGCATTGAACATCTCCTTCCAACAATGGTCAATCCAATCCATCCATTCATTAAAATCCCATTTCACAGATTTCTCTGGATCTGGTTTAATGAATTTATATTTTGAATTTCTTGTTTTTAGTTTCTTGTTTAAGTTTTTTACGAATTTAATCTTATCGTCAGTCATTTTTTTTCCGAAGTATTTCATGTCTATTCTTCTTCTTCTTCTGGAATAAGATATTCTTCGTCTATGTCTTTACCACAGTTATTACACCAGTATTTCCATGCTGTGTAATAGTGATCTGTTTGAGGATTGTAATCTACCTCAAATTCATCTCCATCTATCTCACGCTTTCCACAATGTGGACATTTTTCAGTTATTTTTCTAAATGGATATGGCATAATTCCTCCAAATTTATAAGGCTAGAGCCACTAATAAGAAAGCTTTAAGCATTATAGTCGCAGGGTATCTTCTCAACCCAGACCATACATATTAATAATTCTATTAGCTTGAGCCTAGCCTTATTAAAATCAATTGAATAGCCTTTTTATCATTCAAGTTCAGTTACCAGCAAATCTATTCTATAGTCTGGTTTCCTGGAATCAGCTTAGCTTGCCTTCTCAGGACTTGACTTGTTTTAGGCAAGTACTATTCAAATTTATAAGAGTGGGTAATAGGCCATGCATTACGTCACAATGCTCGTACTAATTTCAATCGTTTTATCGGTATCTCAACCTTACGATACTTACCCTTCTGTTTCTTTTAAGACGAAATCGCCTCACTCTTATTATCTGTTTAACTAACTCCTTAGCCTCAACAAATTTTTGGCATAAGTAATCATGCTTAAAATCTTAGCGTTTTCGGCTGATAATCTGGAGTTAGGTATTATATTAACTACGTGTTTATTATCATTAACAAACTCTTCAAGCTCTTTACGATTCATCTGCGCTATCATGTTGAAGTGATCATGTTTATGATATGGAATTACTTCCCATATTATCTCTGCGAATTTATTCCATCTAATCTGCGACTTGTTCATTGACATTATATTCCTCAATATTTATTTTATAATTATCGTGTAAATGATGTATTGATGATATCACCTTATTTAACTTAACTAAGTTAACATTATCATAGGTTTTTATCAATTCACCATTCTTATCAATGATCTCAATGTTATATGTAGGGTTACTACTTACAGCATTTCCAACTTTTCTAGCAACCATGCTTCCAAGTTTAAATGTTTGAGTAAGACCATAAGATATATATCCCATGCTTTTACCCAACATTGCTGCGAATCTTAATCTACTCACTTTTATCTCCTCTTTCGTTTGGAAGGTATATATTAATAACATACACATCTTCTTTAGGCCCTGTAAGAATTTCAATTAATTTATACGGGACTTTGTTATCTTCAAATAAGGTTAACAATTCGTCAAACGTCATATTATACTCCTTTACTTTGATTTATTTGATTGTCTATTTCTCCTTCGATAACCTTCTCAACCTCATCAGTTATAATTTTATTGAAAGGCGTTGCTTCTGCAACTTTATCAAAACAATCAACACAATAAGGAACATCTTGATATTTCTTTTGCATGACTGTGAAATCTGTCCATCTAATTTCCACCCAACTAATGTTGGTAGATCCACATTCTTCGCAATCTATTTCACGCATAATACCTCCTGTTATTACATACAAAGGAGATCATAGTGTAGGTATAATTGCTCCTTTATTTTTATCTGTCAATATGGCTAATACTCCACCATCGTTTCCTTCGTCATCCATTTGTGCTACTACCCATGAAGCCTTACCATCTTTTCCAGCTACTTGAAATGCAATAGGTCTTTTTGACCACATATTTTCTTTTGCTTCAGTTTCAGTTATATATTCAACTTTCATTATTTGTTTACCAACCAAATGTTCTTCAGCTAGTAATGTCCAATATGCTTCACGCTGCGAAGGCACTTCCAAGTCGAATTGCTTGCCATTTAATTTAGTTTTACTACTCATTATTAATACCAACTCCTTGGCCCATTTATTCGTTCATTATAACCCCAAGGATCGCTTATTTTGCAAAGATTATCAATAACTCTTTTTAATAAGCTACCTTCTTGAAATTGACGTTCAATTCTTAGAATTCTGTCTTGTGAATTCCTCATTCTTTTTTTCAAAGAATCGGTTATCCTAATCGTATCGTTAGATTCTTTAATTAATTCACATATCAAATCGTCTTGTTCTTTTATTTTGTTTCTAAGTATTATGAAATTATCGTTATACGTTTCTATTTCTTTATTTTTACTCATGGTCATTTCCTCCTAATGGTACAACAGAGTCTAAGTTATCATAATCTTCCTTCGTTTCAAGCTCTTCTGTAGCTCCAAACGATTCCATATCTTTTTCCTCTATTTGTTCATCTTGGAAAATACCCATTTCTTCTTCTTCTAGAAGTTTCTTTTTAAACCAACCCATTATTATTCTCCTCCCAGACATAATCCTCTGGATTTTTATCTGTTATGTGTTTAGTAACGTATTTGATACATTCTTCTCTTGTTTCAAATGTCATTACCTGGTCTTTGGAATTTAATAAATATTCATTACCATTTATAGATATTCCGTTAATAGGTCTAGCTATTTTGTAGTGTATTTCAGACATTTAATTGTCCTTTCTTTTACGTTTCTCCTTCTCATAATATTGTTTCCACATTGTTGTCCCTTGAAATCTCCACCATCCATTGTATGGACATAATTCATATTCTGGAGTATGAAACAATTCTTCCCTATCCTTCATATATTGAGGATCTTTAATTGCATCATATTTATAGGGCCAACCCTTTTTTTGTTTTTTCCAGTCATTTGGATTTCTATCAAATTTAGTCATTTTTCCCTCAGTTAATTAAAATTTACCATAGCTGTGTGAACAGCCCATTCTTAGGTTCACCTTTCGTATACAGGACACCAGCTATGGCTTTTTGTAACAAATCTTCAGTAGGCTACCCCCTATTGTACGTGAACAGTTATAGTACGGGAATCAATCGCGATTTACACAAGTAGCCTACCTACATTGCAATTCTTTTTCTCTTTACAAAAGCAAAAAAGGGAGAGGAAATTAATCCCCTCCCCTTTAGTGTTAGCTCTGATTAGGCAAAGCTATGAACGAAAATGCTCCACTCTTAGACTTAATCAATTCGCCTTTCTCGGCCAATGACTTAGAGTACAAGTGAAGTTTATTCTGTGCAAGTATCTTCTGCACTTCCACGATATCTTCTTCAGTACTATCTTTACTGAACCATACGATATCTCCCTCCATTGCATTTCTCACAACATCGTTCTCATACCCATCATCTTTATTTCCACGAGAAATCCAATAATTGGTAGAGTTTAGTGAAAGAGCACTAAGTACTTGTTTTACTGATAACATATGTATCTCCTATTCTGTTAAGTTAAACAAACATATAAAGGCGTTTCTGTGTTTTTTACACTCCCTGTTTTTGGGGCAAAAAAGGGTGTTTTTACACACCCTTCGGTAGATAATCATTGTGTTTTCTGACTGCGTCTTGTAAAGGATATTTAGCACCTCTCCTATCAGGATTGGTAAAATATTTCATTATTGCATTGTATAACGAATTGTTTCTGTCTTCACAGAAATCTTCTCCGTTAATTACAAGCATATTTACACCAGGAGTTGTTTCGCTAAGACTAAACTCATTAACACTAAAGCTGTTTATTGAGTCAATATCCAATTTTACAAATTCAGATCCATTAACACTTGATCCATATTTTCTTATCCAAAGAACATTCATCTTTTTTCCTTTCTTTTAGTTAGTTAAACAAAATTTGGCACTCAAGTTCGTCCGTTTGGTACTTAACTCTTAGGTCTTTTCGCTTGCGAACGTCAATCATTATTATAAATTACTACTCTGATGATAGTCTATTCAGCGACTAACTGAATCATCTTTCATAATATCTAATAACTTAAGATTGATATGAATCTGAGTGCCATATTAAATTATTTGAGAGGTACTCATATGCATCAGCCATAAATGAGTGTGCGAGTACCTCTCTCAAGTTTCACATAAAGGTGTTAATCATATGTTCATTACATTCCCTACTACAACACCCATTATAATTCTCCAATACATAGTCATATTCCACATTACATCCTGGACATATCCTACTGTCGAAAGAACATTCTACACATCCATCGTGCCAAAAATGTTCTTCAGCATTATGTGGACAAGCAAGTTTAGAGACGAATCTTTTAATTGAACCACTTAAATAATACTTGTTCCAACTCATAGAACAGTATATTTTATACATAATACGTTCAAATAAACTCATAATAATACCTCTTATGTTAATTAAACAAACAACACATAAAGGCGTAAGAAATTAAAGGTTGAGCTGAATCGGTAGAATCAAACCCTATTCATAGCATTGATTTAACAGTAGCTATCAATGTCTTATTAGACCATTCTCATATTCTGTGGTCACCCAACCTTATTTGATCACTAAGATAAGAGGACTAGAACTGTCCATATCAGTAATATACCCAATACAGCAGTTACAGCCATCAATGTCCATTCTATGTATTTATTGATCATAAGCTCTCTCCTTATCACGCTTAGGTGATTCGTCATACTTACGACAGGCTTTCCTGACATTAACATTCTTTTTAGCCTTTTTCGCACGTTTTTTACGTTTAATTATGTTCATATTTTCTCCAAGTTAAAAGTTAAATCAAGGGTAGAGATAAGTTTCTTAAACTCTTAAGTATATCCTTAGCAATTATTAGCAATTTAACGAATATACTTACTGATTTTAATGACTACCCTTGAATAGACATATAAAGGCGTAACCCAAATGAATGAGCTACGCCTTAGGTTAGTTTATGGTTCTCACGAAATCTTGTAGATCTTCGTGTTCTTCTATAAGCTTATGCCATTTGTAGAATGTATAAGCATTAAAGAATAATGATACGATAAGCATTAGTAGGAATGCAAGTACGATTGATACAGGTATTTCATACATAGTTATAACCTCTTATGTTAGTTAATAAGTAATACATAACAAGGCGCAACTGGAACGTCACACCTTGTTAATGTATGGATTCATAAGATATGATAATTAGTTTACTTCTATTCCTTTCTCCTGGCAATCCTTCATGTAAGCCTCATCAGCTCTGTCCCTTAGATAGGACTCAGCTTCATTACGACAGGTCTTGGCTACCTTTACCGCAGTACGTGTAACAATGATAGCAGAGCCAAGGCCTACATATAGTGTATCAGTTAGTATAGACTTAAGTTTATTCATTTCGTTCTCCTATAGTTAATTGAACTTCATAGTAAGGCGTGGGCTTTGTATCTGTTAAGACCCATAGCCCAAAAAGAAAGAAGGCATAGTATATCTACTACACCTTCTTAGTGTTAATCTTATGGGCATGGTTTAAGGACAGTATCCACCGATAAGCATACAAAGGCGTTACAATGTAAGATGTAACTCAATCCAAAAGTTCAACCTAATCACTAACGCCAACCCTAAAACGTAGGGGTATGGGTAAGGAGAACTTCTCTCACACACACTGTAAACAGTTTTTTGGAACTTCATCACTCTCTACTTGTTTAAGATAATGACATTTTTTTAACTTTATATAATGAATTACATTTTTTTATGTCAAAAAAGGTTATATACGAAGTTTTCAACCCACGTACTGGAAAATTCGAGGAAAGTGTGACCTCCCAAGAAGAGATAGATCAGGCTTTTGAAGCCTATATTGAGGATTTTGACGAGTACCAAGCCGAAAAGGAGATAATCAATGAAATTATCAAGCAGCATCTTAGTGAGCCTAAGAGGATTAAAAAGAAAAAAAACTGAAGTATTTCATTACTTAGGTAATATATTACTTAGTACTGTAATAGTAACATATATATGTAGTACATATATGTATTACATATAAATCCACACTCCTATGGAAACTATACAGCGTAGAATTGCGGGTAAGATCCAAGAATTTACCGTATATTCAAAGAATGAAGCACCAGCACGTGCTGTTTACTGGAAAGATGCCCATGAAGACGACTGGGCCATTACAGATGACAAGTATGTAGGGAAGTGTTTATCTAGAAAAAACTATACTGACTCTCAAGGTAGAGTAAAAACTATTGTAAAACTGACCTGTGGGGTGCAATGGGTAACTGGTAGCTCCAGATTACTCTATGAACCTAACAAAGAAGCAGGTATTTACTCTATGGTTAAGCCAAAGCCCTGGCAAGAACGTGAATCGAAGAAGAAACGCACTAAAAACGTGGTAAATGCGTATGTTGGCCAAGTAATGGGTGGCAAACAGGTAGATTGGGAAAAGCTTGGCACCATATACAGGCCAGATCAGAAGATACCAAGGGCTACAGTTAAGAGATTATTCAAACAAGAGGTTATTAAAGACATGGTAGAAGAGAAATTAAAGGAGATAATGAATTCAAAGGGTATTGATAAAGGATTTGTCCTGGATACTATCCTAAAAGCAATTGCAATAGCAGAAGAAAAGCAAGATGTGTCTAATATGCTACGTGCAGCTGAGAACTTTGTGGATATGCTAGAGATGAAACCGAATAAAAAGATCACTACCGATACATTAGAAATTGATATGACGAATCAAATTATGGATAAAATAGAAACGGAAGAGAAGAAAATGGTTGCTTCCAGGAAAACGGAGACAGTAGATGCCGATGTTTAATATAGAAGAAGATGACGTTAATCATCCAGATCACTACACAAAAGGAATAGAAGTTACAGAGTTTATTGCATCCTGGCAGATGGATTGGTTTCGTGGGAACATAATTAAGTATATAGTTCGTTCACCCTATAAAGGAAACACAGTAAAAGACTTAAAGAAGGCAAAATGGTATATAGAGGATTTAATAAAGAGGTTAGAAGATGAAGATAGCCTTCCACCAAGTGCTTGTTATTGATGTTTGCCTTATGTCCATTGGTTGACAACAGACAATGCGGGTTCGCAGCAATATATAAAGGAAATTTACATTGTGGACTTATTTCGAGTTCTTTGGAAGGTACTAAGGTTAAAAATCTACCTAAGTGTCCTAAGAAAATGTCCAAATACGAAAAAACTAAGTACGGAAAACTGTTTTGAAAGACATAAGCTCAGTTCAGAAGAAATTAGCTAATGATATCATATTATTCGGTAAAATATGCTTACCATCAATGTTTTCGTCAGCATCTCCTGAATTTCACTATGAAATAGCTGAATTACTGGAAAATCCTGACTATAATAAGCTAAATATCATTGCACCACGTGGTCACGCTAAATCTTCCCTGGTTGCGTGTGTATTTCCTATATGGCATGTCCTGACACACAAAGGATCTAAGTTTGTTGTATTATCATCCAAAACCGAAGGTCATGCTGTTCGATTATTACAAACTATTAAGAATGCTTTGGATTATAGCATGGAACTTAGAAGTGTATTTGGGTATTGGGGCCAACATACTGCTAGAAGTTGGTCTAGAACAGAAGTAGTACTGAAAGATGACTCAATGATCATGTGCAGAGGCACTGGCCAGCAGGTTGTTGGGTTAAAACATGGTAACCAACGCCCTACCTTAGTGGTATTAGACGATCCAGAGGATATGAATAACACAAAGACCTCGGAAGCGATGGAATTCAACTTAAAATGGTTATTGCAGTCTTTAATACCTGCTTTAGACGCTAAAAGAGGTAGACTTGCAGTTATTGGAACCCCACAACACCAACGCTGCATGGTTGAAACGCTTATGGACACAGATGGGTGGATATCTAAGAGATATAAGGCATTACAAGAAGATGGGACTGCTTTATGGCCCGAGATGTGGTCAAAGGAGAAATTAGAGGCTGAAAAACGTTCATTAGAGTCAATTGGTCGTGTTTCTTCCTTTTATCGTGAATATCAATGCGAAATCATTGGTGATGAAGATCAAATGTTCAAAGAGAAGTATATTCAGGTCTATGATGGTAAAATTAGGTGGATTGACGATGAATCTTACATGGAATTTGCATCTGGGCGTATTGAGCCAGTAAATATCTTTATGGGCGTAGATCCAGCTAGTTCTATCAAAAAACACGCTGATTACTCTACTATTGTGGCTGTTGCAGTTGATAATAAGAATAATAAGTACGTTTTGCCTTATTATCGTAAAAGATCTACTCCAATGAGCTTAGCGGATCATATCCTAGAATATTTCAAAAAGTACAAACCTGTCAAAACAAGGATAGAATCAGTAGGATATCAAGAGATGTTACGTGATTATTTGAGAACAAAAGCAGATGAGCTTGGATTATTCATACCAGGGCTTGAAATCAAGGAAACACCCAGGACAAGTAAGTCCAGTAGATTAGAGACTATGCAGCCATGGTTTGCTCAAAAAAAGATGTATATCCTAGAAAATATGGAAGAATTGAAGGATGAGCTGCTAATGTTCCCCAGAGGAAAGCATGATGACCTATTAGATGGCCTATATTACGCTACAAAGAATAATTATACTCCCTATCATTCAAACGAAGGTAAGATAACACATCACTCACAAGACAATTATGAAAAAAAGTCGGATGATTGGCTAATTTCTTGAAACTTTTTACCTTCAGAAGTGTCTAAGTTCGAAGGATCATAAACATGCCAGAAAAGAACCCAGAAGTAAAACTTTCAGAAGAACTGCTTACCGAGTACGCTTCAATACGTACTAAATGGGCTAGACAAGCTATGGAGGATAGTGAGTTTAGAAACGGTATGCAATGGACTAAAGAACAGGTAAATGCTCTTAGAAAACGGGCTCAAGAGCCTTTAGTCGTTAATGTTATCTATCCAGCAGTAGAACAGGCCAAAGCTATGCTTACTGCTAACGCACCACGCTTTCAATCAACTGGGAGAGAAGGAAGCGATATAAAGACTGGACAAATATTCTCAGATTTAATGAGCTGGGTATGGGAGAACTCAAAGGGAAATACCGAACTAAAAGAAGCTATTGATGACTATTATGTCAAAGGAATGGGATGTATGGTCGTTTATCACGACCCCCAGGCTGATTTTGGTAAAGGTGACGTGTTCGTTAAGGCGATTGATCCACTTGATGTATATATAGATCCCTCATCCCAAGATCCTTATTCAAGAGATGCGTCTAATATAATCGTATCAAGACTCTATTCCGAGGCACAGCTTATCTCCATGTACCCTGGAATGGAAGAAATAATCCGTAGAGCTACTGAAGTGACTGTTGCTCCTCAGACAGAATCACTTAGGCATGGGCTCGAAGATCAGGTTGTTAGTAAGGAAGAAATCAATGCCCAGCGCATTCTTTCTAAAGAAGACAGAGAAATTGAGGTTATTGAGAGATATAGCAAGATAAAAGTTCCTCATTATCGTGTATTTGATCCACAATTGAATGATGAAAAGATTCTGAATATAGAGGAATATCAAGAATATAGTCAAAAAGTTGGCTATATAATATTCAATAAAGGTGAGCAAAGAGTCGTTACAGATGATAACGAAGTAGAAACATATAAAGAAATCGAAAAAGAATTCGGTACTGTCTTTCACCTCGCAATCAATCCAGTCACACAAGAGCAAGTCATGATGATGGGCGAAGAAACCCCCTCTGGTATAGAAGGCAGTACCACCATTATTGAACAAAGAACATTTGCACAATTAATGGAAACTGGTGATATCCTGGTAAATGAAATCGAATTAACAAGAATAAAGCAAGTGGTGAGTGCTGGTGGCGAGCTTTTATTCATAAATGGCCTACCTATTGAAGATTATCCAGTTGTAACTATTATGAACAATCATAATAGGAACCCGTATCCATTGAGTGATGTAAGGATGGTTAAAGGCTTGCAGTCTTATATTAACAAGATTCGTTCACTGATTGTAGCTCATGCTTCCTCATCTACTAATGTTAAGCTGCTTATTCCTAGAGGTTCAATGAATAAGAAGCAATTAGAGGAAGAATGGGGTAGAGCAGGGACAGCGGTTATTGAATTTGATCCAGAATTAGGACAACCAATCGTAGCTGGGCCAATACCACTTCCAAATGAATTATATAAAAATGAAGCAGACGCAAAAGCAGATATTGAACGGATACTTGGTATTTATGCGTTAATGCAAGGCGACCCATCAGCAATGCCTCAAACCTATAAAGGTACATTGGCAATTGATGAATATGGTCAAAGAAGAATTAAATCTAAACGTGATGATATCGAAGAAGGTATCAATCAGTTAGCTAGGTTAGTTGTCCAACTTATCCAGGCAACTTATACTAGCATGAAAGTATTGAGATTACTACAACCTAATCATAAACCAAAAGAAGTAACAATAAACGAACCCGTCTATGACAACATTAGTGGTCAATTCTTGGGTAAACTAAATGACGTGACAGTTGGGAAATATGATGTATTAGTGGTTTCAGGATCTACCCTTCCATCTAATAGATACGCAAGGTTTGAATATTACATGGATCTTTATAAGGCTGGTATCATAGACCAAACCGAAGTGCTTAAACAAACAGATGTTGCTAATGTTGAAGACGTGATGAATCGTTCTTCACAGATAGCTCAATTAACAAGACAAGTACAAGGGCAGTCTGAACAGATAAAAGACTTACAGGGAGATCTACAAACAGCTAGACGTGAGCTGGTTCATGCACGTCAACGTGTCGAAGTAGAAAAGTTCAAGGCTGATCTTGAGCAATCCTCCAATAGAGCTGACATGGCCTCTAAGCTATATGCAGCAAGAACGGATGACGAGCTTAAGAAGGTCAAAAATGTCGTTGCTGAGCAAGAAGCTACAAACGATGAAATAGTACCATTGGAGGAATAATGGAAAACACAAGTAATGCTGAAGTCCAGGAGGCACCACAAAAGCAAGGTGATATGTTCTTATATGATGAACCTAGTGCAGATGTAAAATCTCCTGAACCTACAATTACGCAAACACCCGTAGTGGATGAAAGTCCACAAGAATCTCAAACTACGCAGGGCAGCGAAGTTGCTGAGAATGCAGAAGTATCTGCAAAAGAGGATCCAAATAGGATGGAATATTGGCAATCACAGGCAGATAGAGCCAAGAATGATGCGCATAAGATGGCAGAAGAGCTTGAAATTTATAAGAAAGCTGTAAACCAACTTCAACAAGCACCAGTCTCCAACGGAACCCAGCCACAGCCACAGGCTGATCCGCTGAAGGAGCCTACGCCACCAGAAAGACCGATGAACTACAGTGAAGTAGATGCCTATAATGATCCTGAGAGTGATTCTTTTAAGTACAGAATGGAAAAGGAAAGATATCAAGATGATCGTTATGATTATTTGAAAAAGATTGAGTATGCACGTATCCAAGACCATGAACGAAATATGGCCAAGCAACGTGAACAGTCTATGATGAATCAAGCTTACACCCAGGTTAAGAGTTCTTATGGCTGGGATGATATGAAAGCTGCTGATTTTATTGGCTGGGCTACCAATCCAAATAATGTAACTCTTGATGTTCTTGCTAAACTATTCGACTTACAGAATGCTCCAAACCCCGAACAAGTACAGGCGCAGCAAAAGAAACAAGAATATGTTCAACAGCAACAAGCGTTGAGTGTTCCTACCACAACAGTAGTTGAGACTGGAACAAGTCAACCCGTTGCAGATGCACAAGACTTGTTTAATGCTGCACTACTTTCAACGAGCAAAATAAGGAAATAGGTAGAATAAAATGGCAGCAGTAACAAAAAACCTTAGCGGCTCAGGTGTTCTGTATACCGATCGGCGAGATTTCTATATCAGCCCACAGGTTGTAAAAGAACTATGGACTGATGTAACACCGTTTACAACGGTTGTGGCTAATCAGGAACAGCGTACACCACCTGATCCGTTATTTAAGATGTTTGAACATCGCAATCCATGGCAGAATCAAAGATTCGTGTCCGCAACAGATGTTGCTAATTTAGCAGCAGGCGACTCAGAATCTGGAGCTATGGATGTAGACGGAATTGAAGGCATTGCAAGTTCATGTGATGACTCCTGGATAGGATTAGTATGTGAAGTGTGGGATACTACAGAAGCCACACTTAGAGGGCATGCAGTCGTATCTTCAATAACAGATTCTAATACAATTAAGTATAAGAATCTTGGAGCAGATGCACTTGACGTTGCAGACAATGACGTATTTATCGTAGTTGGTAATGCACATGGTGAGGGTACAACAGCACCCGCAGCATGGGCTGACGAATTAAAGGTAGTCTGGAATAGTACTCAGATTTTTAAAACTCCCCTACAAATTACTGGTACCCTAGAGGCAGCAGCACTTCGTGGTGAGTCATCTGAGCTAGCTAGATTACGTTTACAAAAATCACAAGAACATAAGATCCAAAAAGAAAGAGCTTTCTTGTATGGCGATTCTAAAATTGGAACTGGTCTTGCTGATTCACGTGATGGCGCTTCTGATGAATCATTTTCTGATGGCGCAATCACAGATACAGATGGTAATAGATTAAGATCTACTAAAGGTATTATAACCGCATTAAATGATTACGGTGCAACTTCTGGTACTGACCAGAACGTATTTACCGTATCAGAAGCAACTTATGCTTATGGCGATTTCGTAGATGACATGGAAAAAGTCTTCCAATATGTTCCAGAATCTGGAATGAAGATGGCTTTCTGTGGAATGGGCGCAATGAGCTATTGGTCTAAGATGGAAGGAGCTTCAGGGTTCGGTGGAAATTCAGGTTGGACTGTAAACGTAGGCCCATCTGAAAGAAATACCCTTGGGTTTAATTATCGTCAACTTGAAACACCTCATGGTGTTCTTATGTTGATTCCTACACCAGTCTTACGTGGGCCTTACAACAAATACATGTTGGTAATATCAGAAGAAAATCTTTTTCATGCTGTATATAGACCTCCTGTATATCAAACAAACATCAAAACTGATGATGCGTTTGATGGCGTAAAAGACCAGTATATGTCTGATGAAGGAATGGGTATAACCTTGATTGAATCTCATAAGTTATTTAAGATAACTGATTAAGGAGGTTTAAATGGCTAGACCATATATTGGTGGAACGAGTGCAAGTATTGAGAGCTTAGCAGCTACCTCCACTTTAACAGAAGCTGATACTGGCAAAACATACATCTGCTCACAAGCAGGTGCATACGATATCACAATCCCAGCGGTAACCGTAAAAGGATGGACAGCAAAATTCATTCTTGGTACTGCAGGCTCTAATGATTTTGATGTCATTGGCGGTACAGCAGATAAAATGGTAGGTATCGAAATGGGTGATACCAATACAGCGATAACAGCTGATTCAGATAAAGTAACTTTCGTTGCAAGTAATGCAGTTGTAGGCGATTGGATTGAAGTCATAAGTGACGGATCCAACTACTATGTAACACATGCAGCAGTTGCTGATAATGGAGCAGCTCACTCTGGTTAATAATAAGGTAATGGGGCAGTTAATTCTGCCCCTTACCTAATAAGGAAATGAATGCAAACATTTAAATTACAAGTAGAAGATTTACTTGGCAGAACAGCGAGTGATACTAATGGATTAAATGATATGCTGAACGCCACAGCTAGGGAAGTATCTGATCTATTGCCAAAAGATGTATTGATTAGAAATGCTACATTAGCTACAATAACAGCAAATCCATACGATGTGTCAAATAAAAGAATCTTAGCAGTTAGCAGAAATGGATTTTATGCAAGTGAAATACCATTTGGTCAATACGGAAGATCTGTAGATTCTGGGAGCATTCATTATGCAGATCCAACACAGGATAGAGATCCTATATTTTATTTTGAGGGAAAATCTTTAAGAATTATGCCTGCCCCAACAGGCAGTCAAAATGGGGAGATATTAAAATATGATTATCCAACTTCCATTGGCCATGGTGATACTGGAATAGCATCTTTTCCAGATGGCGCAGAATATGCAGTTACTTTAGGAACAGCTGCAAAGTACATGATGAAGTTGGCATCTGAAGACCAGAATAATGAGGATATAGAATTAGCAGCAAGCACATTAAGTCACGCTGCTCAGTTAAAGCAAGAATATGAAAAAGAATTACAAAGAATAGGTCAGCAGAAATGACACAGAAACAAATGATAGAAATGGTTAGGCAGCATCATCCTAATATATCTGAAACCCAGATTAGGCTTTGGTTAAACCAAGCCCTTTCTGAGTATGGCAGAAGAACCAGGATGTTAACAGGTGCATTTACTTTTAGCACAGTAGCAGACCAAAGATATTATGGGTTATCTGATGATATAATAGAAATCATATCTGTAGATTATGATGGATATGACATTCCAAGATTAGGAACAAGACCAGAAGTTAGGGACATAACATAATGGCTTTTGGTGGCCCATATGAGATAGAGAAAAAGGAAAGGCTTCATCAGTCTAAAAATGAAAATCCAGGAATTTTACATCCAAATCCAGGAAGAGGTGGAGTTCCCAATGTTGAGTTAATATTAGAAATGGTAGATAAAAAATTAAAAAGCGGTAGAGGTTTAAATCCATCCTTAGCTAAGATAGTTTTAGAATTAAACCCTGAAGATTATTCGGCTGAATTAGGGCTTAGAATAAAAAACTACCAAGGGGTTGTAGCTCCCAAAACCTGGATGGATGCCATGGTTAGGGAAGGTGTTTCAGGTGGTGAGTATCTTCAAAAAGAAGATTTAGAAAGATTTATAGAAGATGTTAAAAAAGTAAAAGAAGGCAATTTCCATGGCTACAGAAAATAGAAAATTTGCCTGGTGGGTAGAACGTGATGGTATTGCTATTGTTAAACGTAGCATTGAAAATACCGATACAGTATATGCATCTCCAAGTGAAGTAAAAACAATAACTATATTTGCAGTTAAAAGACCTAATCAATTAGTTGCTGCAGATTCAGAATCTGGCAAGGTAGGGTATGCTGAAGAACCAGACATACCAGAAGAATTTAGACATGCTGTTGTAGCTAAAGCAATTCAACGTGGATATGAATTAAATGTTGAGACTTTAGCAGCAGCACAATATTGGGAAACTCAATATGAAAAAGGCGTAATAGAAGGTAAGAAATATGCCAATACAGGAAGAGTAGAGAAGACAGTTATACAAGGACAAGGATTCGAACCTACTACTTACGCAACTAGAGATAAAGACGAAGCATGACAGAAGTTACATTAAGCAGCTCATCTTACACCGAAAGCGATATTGCCTCAGCTACAATGACTGAAGCATCTGAGTATTCAAAAGCGGATACAGAGCTTGCTGATCTAACTGCTGCATCATTTACTGAAAATTCAATATCGACCACCAGCATGGTCGAATCAACCAAATATACGGAGGCATCGTAATGGCAGTTGCTAAGAACTTACATAAATATGCTGGTGTACAAGCATTGAACTCAGAATATGCATCAGCATGGACAGAAGCATCAAGAGGTACTACTTGTAGTAGTGGTACAAATGATGAAATTAATATAGCAATCCCCACAGGCCACACAGTATTATATGTATATTGTGATGAACTATGTTCAATTGGCTTTGATACATCATCAGGGGATGCAAATGGAAACAACTCACTTAGAATAGAAAGTGGTAAAACACACAAATTTCTAATACCAAATGGAGCAACTTATGTTCACGTTGAAGGGCAGGGCGCAAGTGGAACTAAGTATTGCTATGTAGTAACAGGATAAACTATGGCAGATAGATTAAAATATTTAGAACGAGAAATTTTAAACAAAGTCTTAAATGCAGGTGAAGATGCATTAAAGGTAGACATTGATAATGTCACGCTAAAGACAGAAGGATCAGATATAAACATTGAAGTCCATCTAGATAAGGCTGAAGATAGTGTTGTAATGTTTAGTCACACAGTTAAGACTGGAGCTGGCGGAACAAGCTATGTACCATTAGTTGATTCAGATGGCCACCTGCAAGTAGATATACTATCATCAGGATTACCCTCTGGTGGAGCTACTGCAGCTAACCAGGCTACAATGATTACAGCATTGCAATTGATAGATGATACGGTATACGTTGATGATGCTAATTGGACTAATGATACATCTAAACATACACTTGTTGGTGGTGTTAGAAATGATACACCAAATTCTATTACAGATGGCGATACAGGCCCAATAGCATTAGACGCTGATGGAGCTGTTCATATATCAGATGGTGGAAACACAATTACAGTAGATGGAACAGTCACAGCCAATCTATCAGGTACAGACAATGGAGTATTAGATGCAATAGACACAGTTCTTGATACTATTAAAGTAGATACAGAAGCAATAGAAACTGCAACTGAAGCAACACAAGCAGCTGTAGAAAAGACATTATACGGAACAGCTTTATCTGTAAATGTTTCAAGTGGAGACCACTCGTTAGGGGCAACTTATGAGGCCTTCTATATAGGTGTTGGTGGCGACATAAGCTTAGATTGCGTAACAAGTGGAGCAAACATAGTATTTAAAAATGTTGCAAGTGGACAACTGTTACCAGTTAGAGCAAATGTAGTCAATCAAACAGGTACTACTGCAACATATATTATAGCACTAAAGGCTTAATATGCCAAATATTAGAGTCAGACGACAGATAGTTAATTTTCTTAACTCAATATACGATGTCATCTGGAACAAATCACAACTTGACTGGAACGAAAGTAACGTTACCTGGGAAGACCATACTGGATAAATGGCAGCATTAACTGACACAACAATTGCTTCAACCTATAAGCAATTATTAAAACTTACCTCAGAAGGTGTTGGTGCAGACGCTTCTGCTAAATATGTAGAAGATGGTCTTGGTACTGATACTGCCCTTTCATTAAGCACCACAAGGGTCGGAATTGGTACTGCTTCGCCTAATAGAATATTGCAAATTCAAGGAACTACTCCAGCAGTAGGATTATGGAGAACAGCTGCTGGAGCTACAGCAAGCGATGGCTCTGAGATAGTTATTGATACAAACGACCATTTCATCATAAGAAATAGAGAAAATGCAAGTTTAAAATTTCAGACTAACGGTACATCTGATATGATGACTATTGATTCTTCAGGCGATGTTGGAATTGGCACTTCTACTCCTGAAAATAAACTCACAGTAGTACAGACAGAAAACGCTACTGAGTCTAATATTACTCAAGATAGCGATACTTGGGGTGTTTTAGTTGAGACAGGAAATTATACGGCTGATAGATTTGTTGGAATGATAGCACATCGTAACGCCAATAAAGAAGCTCAAACAGGCATTTGGTCAGAGATTACTTCTTCAGGTTCACTTATGCATCTTGGAACAAGTGCTGATTATGATACTGGTGTGAATGTAAAAAATATGACCTTAAAGCACGATGGTACGGTTAATTTTCCAGGGTCGATAACGAGTGTAGGAACTTTGC
>VTLG01014501.1_pt1 | contig 49344 bp, 58 predicted proteins | sample 4694571 | NCBI WGS metagenome assembly VTLG01 (sample SAMN12604809, study PRJNA352737) | marine metagenome | biome: ENVO:00000447; feature: ENVO:00000209|ENVO:00000569|ENVO:01000036; material: ENVO:00002151; isolation source: viral sequences binned using virsorter ... | reverse complement strand
ATCCAGACTATGACGCAAAAGAAGCAGGTCTGGAATTTTTAGTTGAAGATGATGTAACAGACGATGAGTTAGTTTATTGCATGGTCTTTGTACAGAAGTTATCATTACTTGATGATGCTTCACTTAGTTTGGAAAAGTCTGGATACTACCAGCACTTTCCTAAAGATACATATGAGTCACTGGTAGTTGACAGAAGGAGACTGAGAGATGCCCGGACATAAAATGAAAGCGGCTAAAAAGAAAATGCGTGGCGGCGGCATGATGAAAAAGAAAATGCGTGGCGGTGGCATGGCTAAGATGGCGCAGAAGAAAATGATGCGTGGTGGAATGGCTAAAAAGAAAATGATGCGTGGTGGCGCAGTTAAGAAGAAATAATGGCTAAATTCTACGCTACAGAAAAACTAGAAAAGAAAAGACCAAAGCGCAGACCGGGAGTACACAAAAAGAATGTTAATAAACGTAACAAAACTAAAACGTACTTTGGTTAGATACCTTGGATTGGCTTTGCTCAATATGGGCAAGCCTTTCACTTCTATAGGCAACTGGTTTTGGCGAAAGCATAGAACTGTGTTAGATTGGAATGATTGATGCCTGTACTTGCTTCTGGTTCAAAGTTTGTAACAAACATTACAAATCTTACAACTACCAATGATACAGACTGCTATGTTGTACCTGCTAACTTTTCTACGCATGTAGAACATTTTATGATAGCTAATAATCATAGTGGTGCGGTTACTTTTACTTTAAAGTTTTTTGAAGCTAGTACATCAACTACTCATACTTTATTTTCCGCACACTCCTTAGCTACAATAAGTAGTCAATCTATATTTACTACAGAAAAACCTTTGTATATACATGCAGGAGATAAGTTAATAGTTGCTGCAGGAACTGCTAACAAACTTATGGTTACTGCTGCTGTCGAAGAATTTTTTGACCCAACACAGGGATAATAAACATGGCTCCTAAAGCACCAAAAAAACCTAAAAGCAGAGTAAATGAATCAGGTAACTATACTAAGCCTGAGTTGCGAAGACGTTTGTTCAACAGGATTAAAGCAGGTGATAAGGGCGGTAAAAAAGGTCAGTGGTCAGCGAGAAAAGCGCAAATGCTTGCGGTTGCTTATCGAAAAGCTGGTGGTGGATATAAGACCAAAAAGGCTTGACCTTAGATGGCTGCAAAACTAAACGAGAATACAGAGGTTGCCTTACCTCTTCGTAATATCATCAGCATGGTTGCTGCAGCCTCACTTGCAACGTGGGCATACTTTGGTATAATAGAGCGTCTTAATACTATAGAGACTAACATCACTATGATGAAGTCTAATGTAGACCATAATACAGAGTTTCGTATTAAGTGGCCTCGTGGTGAAATGGGAAGTCTACCTGCTGACTCTGAGCAGTTTATGTTAATAGAACACCTAGCTGACCAGTTAGACGAACTAGCATCACAAATAGATGAAGGTCGTGCGCCACATGACCAACAACAAAAACTAACACTAGAGTTCTATGAAAAGCGTATTAGTGCTATAGAAGCCCGCCTTGAGAAAATGACAAATGGTCACTGAAACAATAACATTAATATTATATCTTTCAGGCCATGTTGCAGAGCATACACCCTTTGAGCAAATATCTAAATGCTTAAAAGCAAAACGCACAATAGAAAGAAATCTATATAAAGATACAGGAACTGTGCGGTATTCTTGCGAAAATAAAACAGTTGAAATAGATAAAGGACCAGACGGTAAAACTTATATCGTAAAAATTGTGGAGTAGAAAATGATAGCAGAATTAGTTGCAGCTAACGCAGCGTTTACCGCTATCAAGACAGCTATTCAAAATGGAAGACAAATTGCTGACGTTGCTTCACAGGTAGGTAAGTATGTAAATGCTACAGAAGACTTACGCAGAAAAGGTGAAAAGAAGAAACGTGCAGGTGGTGCAGACTTAGAAGAGTTTATGCATCTCGAAAAACTTAGGCAGCAAGAAGAAGAACTAAAGCAGCTTATGATATACACTGGCAGACCCGGACTGTGGCATGATTGGATAAAGTTTCAAGCACAAGCACGTAAAGATAGATTAGCTGCAGCAGAGGCACGTAGGCGTAAAATAGAACAGTGGATTGAAATAGCTATTATAGTTCTTGTTTGTGTGGTGGGAACGGTGGGATTAGCTGCACTGGTTGCTTGGGCATTTTATTTGAAAGGTATATAATGGCACTTAAAGGTCCACAAAAAAGTTTAAAGGCTTGGGGTAAACAAGATTGGAGAACCAAAAGTGGGAAACCATCGAGTGAAACTGGTGAACGGTATTTACCGTCAGCAGCTATCAAAGCGTTATCGCCGCAAGAGTACGCTGCAACAACCCGTGCTAAAAGAAAAGGAACTCGTGCTGGTAAGCAGTTCGTCCGACAGCCTAAAGCGATATCAAAGAAAACCGCTAAATTTAGAAGAGGTGCATGATGCTGGCAGCATTGATAGGACCAATAAGTAATATTGCTTCTACGTGGCTTGAGGGCAAAGTAGAAGAGAAGAAAGCACAGTCAGCTACTAAAGTAGCAAAGGCTCAAGCAGAAGCTGTAGTGATGCAGAAAAAAGCTACAGGTGAAATTGATTGGGACTTAGAGATGGCTCGTGCTTCATCATCAAGTTGGAAAGACGAGTGGCTAGTAATTTTGTTTAGCATTCCACTAATACTAGCCTTCATACCCGGCATGGAAGGTGTGGTACAAAATGGATTTGAACAACTCAACAAGATGCCTGAATGGTATCAATATTCCTTGGGAGTTATCGTTGCCGCTTCTTTTGGAGTTCGTAGCGCAACTAAATTCTTCGGTAAAAAATAATGGTTGATTGGTGGAAAAGATGGCTGCAATTTAATGTTACAGCCAAGCTAACTATGATTGCTTCTGTTGCAATGTCATGGCGTTGTGCAGAATGGTTTATGAATCTGGAAGACCCTACAACACAACAGTCAGCGTTCGTATCTGTTATAATGGGTGTCATGACAGGTGTGTATGGCATATACTTGGGAAGAGAATCCAGAGGCGGTAAATGAAATATATTCGCACACATTTAATTAAACAACTTGTTCAGAGTGAGGGTTTGCGTCTTCAAGTCTATCAGGATACACTTGGTATTGACACAATTGGTGTGGGCAGAAATCTTGAAGACAGAGGTATTACCAAAGAAGAACTTGACGCTTTAGACTTTCCGAACATAGAAGCAGTGTATGAGCATGGTATTACTGAGGCTGACGCTGCATATCTATTAGAGAATGACGTGCAGATAGTCGAGGAAGAACTGTTAAAAGCGCACCCTTGCGTGGCAGATTTAGACTCTGTACGTCAACTTGTACTGGTAGACATGGCATTTAATATGGGTGTGCCAAGATTGTGTAAGTTTAAAAAAATGTGGGCTGCTGTATATGAAGGAGACTTTCCTACTGCATCACGTGAGATGTTAGACAGCCGTTGGGCTGTGCAGGTAAAAGGACGTAGCCATAAGTTAGCACATGCTATGCATCATGGAGAACTAAAGTAGTGGCTAGAGAACTAAACGAAAGACAACAGAAGTTTCTGGAAGTCCTCTTTGAAGAGGCTGGCGGTGACGTAGTTGCTGCTAAGAAACTAGCAGGGTATTCAGAGACCACTGCTACAACTGCAATTGTAAAAGGTCTCAAGGAAGAGATACTGGAAGCAACGCAGATGTACATGGCACGTAATGCACCTAAAGCTGCTATGGCTATGACAGGCGCATTGTATGACCCAACTGAACTTGGTATCCGTGATAAGATGTCAGCAGCAAAAGAACTGCTAGACCGCACAGGTTTGATTAAAACGGAGAAGGTACAAGTGGAAGCTGCAGGTGGTGTTATGCTTATGCCAGCTAAAGCACCAGTAAGTGACGATGACTAGAACAGCAGGACGTTGGAAGTTACCACAACCAACAGACATTAAAGAAGAGAACGAATGGGTGCAGATACCACGCATTGCACGTACTGTACCCTTTGGTTACAAGCAAAACGAAGAAGACCCCGACATTCTTGACCCCATTCCAACTGAGTTGGATTTGCTTGAAAAGGCCAGAGCGTACACAAATCAATACAGCTATCGTGAGGTAGCTAACTGGCTGAGTACAAATAGCGGTAGATACATATCGCATGTAGGATTAAGAAAGCGGTTACAACATGAGCGAAAGCGTAAGAACCAAGCTAAAAGCATCCGCCAGTGGGCAGAGTATGCGGAAAAGGCAATCGCCAAAGCGAAAAAAATCGAAGCCCAAAGAACAGGTGCAACAGCCAGCGGTTGAGATACAGGATATTGAATACGAAACAAAAGCAGTTGAAGAACATGCTAATGTGCTATTCAAACCTAACCCCGGCCCACAGACAGAATTTCTTGCAGCAAGTGAACGTGAGGTTCTTTATGGAGGTTCAGCAGGTGGTGGCAAATCATATGCCATGCTTGCAGACCCTCTTCGCTACATGGGGCATCCACAGTTTAGTGGTTTGCTGCTCCGACATACCACGGAAGAGTTGCGTGAACTAATATTTAAATCACAGGAACTCTATCCAAAAATCTGGCCCGGAATAAAATGGTCAGAAAGAAAGATGCAGTGGACTGCGCCATCTGGTGCGAGGTTGTGGATGTCATACCTCGACAGAGATGAAGATGTCCTGCGTTATCAGGGTCTAGCTTTTAGCTGGATAGGCTTTGACGAACTAACACAATGGGGAAACCCATATGCATGGAATTACATGCGAAGTCGTCTACGGTCCACTGCCCCTGATTTGCCCATCTTTATGAGGGCAACCACAAACCCCGGTGGAAGAGGTCATCACTGGGTAAAGAAAATGTTTATTGACCCATCTGCTTATGGAAAGGCGTTTGATGCTACAGACATTGAAACGTATGAAATTCTCAGGTATCCAGCAGGGCATGAGAAAGCTGGAAAACCTTTATTTAAACGTAGGTTCATTCCTGCTAGGTTATCTGACAATCCCTACCTTTCAGAGTCTGGGGATTATGAAGCTATGCTCCTGTCGCTTCCAGAACAACAAAGACGGCAACTCTTGGACGGTGATTGGGATATTAAAGAAGGTGCAGCGTTCACAGAGTTTGACCGTAATATTCATGTTATTGAACCTTTTAATATTCCTAGCAATTGGGTTAAATTTAGAGCATGTGATTACGGGTATGGTTCTTACAGTGGTGTTATATGGTGCGCTGTCGCACCGTCTGAGCAAATCATTGTGTACAGGGAATTGTATGTGTCAAAAGTCTTAGCTACCGACTTAGCTGACATGATACTAGAGTTGGAAGCTAGTGATGGAAATATTAAGTACGGTGTTCTTGATAGTTCTCTCTGGCATAAACGTGGCGATACTGGCCCCTCTCTTGCGGAGCAAATGATAAGCAGAGGTTGCAGGTGGAGACCATCAGACCGTAGCCGTGGTAGTCGTGTAGCTGGTAAAAATGAAATACACAGACGTTTACAGGTAGATGAATTTACGGAAGAGCCTAGACTTGTTTTCTTTAATAGTTGCACAAACATTATCTCCCAACTGCCGTCCATCCCGCTGGATAAAAAGAATCCAGAGGATGTGGATACGAAAGCAGAAGACCACTTGTACGATGCGTTAAGGTATGGTATAATGTCACGACCAAGATTTAGTATATTTGATTATGACCCAATGGGTAGACCCGGTGGCGGTATGCAAATTGCAGATGCTACTTTTGGATATTAAGGAATAAAATATGGCTGAAGATGATATCATGATTGAAGACGATGCTATTGCATTAGAAGATACGGATGATTCTGTTTCTTTTGATGTCGATATATCAAATATTATTCCTTTTGTTGCAGAGCGTTTTAAACGGGCTGAAGATTATCGTTACCAAGATGAAGAAAGGTGGCTGCAATCTTACCGCAACTATAGGGGTTTATATGGGCCAGATGTACAGTTTACAGAAACTGAGAAGTCACGTGTCTTTATTAAAGTTACTAAGACTAAAACACTTGCTGCGTATGGTCAAATTGTTGATGTTTTATTTGCTAATAACAAGTTTCCTCTTTCTATTGAGCCTACAGAGTTACCTGAAGGTGTTGTAGCAGATGTGCATTTTGACCCAAAAGAACCTGAAGAATTACAAGCCAGCACTTCTCTAACAAGCCCTTATGGATTTAGAGGAGATGGAAGGGAGTTGCCACCCGGAGCAACTTTAAAAACTTTACAAGAAAAACTTGGACCTCTAGAGCAAAAACTACAAGGCGTTCAAGATAAGTTAAAAGAAGGTCCGGGCAAAACACCAACTTCAATTGAGTTTAGTCCTGCAATGATTGCAGCTAAAAAAATGCAAAAGAAAATTCATGACCAACTTGAAGAGTCAGGTGCTAATAAAAATTTAAGAAGCAGTGCATTTGAAATGGCATTGTTTGGTACAGGCATTATGAAAGGTCCGTTTGCAAAAGATAAAGAGTATGCTAATTGGGATGATGATGGCAATTATGACCCAATGTTTAAAACTGTGCCGCAAGTAGACCACGTATCTGTTTGGAATTTTTATCCAGACCCAGATGCAAATAATATGGATGAGGCACAATATGTAATTGAACGACATAAGATGTCTCGTTCACAAATGCGTATGTTAAAAAAACGCCCGTATTTTCGTGACCAAGTTATCGACGAATGTATTGAACTAGGTGAAAACTACGATAAAAAGTATTGGGAAGATGACCTGTCTGACTATGCGCCAGAGCATGGAATTGACCGTTTTGAAGTTCTTGAGTATTGGGGTATGGTCGATACTGTTATGCTTGAAGAGCAAAATGTTGAAATACCCGATGAACTAAAAGACTTTGATGAACTGCAAGCAAACATTTGGATTTGTAACAATAAACTTATTCGCATGGTTCTTAATCCATTTAAACCAGCTACGATACCATATGCTGCTGCTCCCTATGAACTAAACCCATATTCTTTCTTTGGGGTTGGCATTGCTGAAAACATGGACGATACGCAAACACTTATGAATGGTTTTATGCGTATGGCTGTAGACAATGCTGTTTTGTCTGGAAACATGCTTGTTGAGGTAGACGAAACAAACTTAGTACCCGGTCAAGACTTATCATTGTATCCGGGCAAGGTATTCCGTAGACAAGGTGGCGCACCGGGCCAAGCAATCTTTGGTACAAAGTTTCCAAATGTATCATCAGAAAACATGATGCTATTTGACAAAGCACGTCAGCTTGCTGATGAATCAACAGGTATGCCTAGCTATGCACATGGGCAAACAGGTGTGTCTGGCGTAGGCCGCACCGCTTCTGGTATTTCAATGTTAATGAACGCTGCTAGTGGTAGTATTAAAACTGTAATTAAAAACGTGGATGATTATCTATTACGCCCACTAGGTGAAGGTTTCTTCCGTTTTAATATGCAGTTTGATTTTGACCCAGAAATAAAAGGTGACTTAGAAGTAAAGGCACGTGGCACAGAAAGTCTAATGGCAAATGAGGTTCGTAGCCAAAGATTAATGCAGTTCTTACAAATTGCAAGTAATCCTGCTCTTGCACCATTTGCAAAGTTTCAGTATGTCATTAGTGAAATTGCAAAGTCAATGGACCTTGACCCTGACAAAGTAACTAACAATATGAGTGAGGCTGCGTTGCAAGCAGAATTAATGAAACAGTTTCAAGCACCCATAGAACAGCAACAATCTCAAGCAACGGGTACGCCACTTGACCCAACAGGTGCAGGTGGTGGAAACATAGGCACTGGTCAAGTACCAGTTCCGGGCGAACAAGGATTTAGTGCAAATGGACAAACAGCAGATACTCAGCAAACTCAAGCCGATGGTGGGGAACAACCGCCAATGGGAAGCATTCAGTAACTATCTTGATTTAGCTATTGAGCAACATCAAAAAGTGTTAGAACAATCTGAGGATACAGTTATGATGCATCGTCAACAAGGTGCTATTATGGCTTTGCGTAAACTTAAATACTTACGGGATGAAGTGAATGGCTGAAAAAGTTGGCACTAAAACATCTTCAAAGTCCTCTGCAGGTAGAGATGTTTACCTTACCCCTGATGGTAAAAAAGTTTCAGAACAATCTGTCACTATAAAGTTTGGAAAAAATGCTTATGTAAATGCACCATCAATACATAATGGTGTTAGATATACAGAAGATGAAATAAGAAACATGTTACTAGAAGGTAAAATAAAACCCACAAGTAGACATAACACTAAGAAAGAAGCTATTAAAGCTGCAAAAGAAAGAAGTGATAAACTTTTAAATAAAGGTGGGGCTATGTTACGAAAACAAATGGAACTTTTTGATGTTGGTGGTCTCAAAGATGAGGGCGGCATGATTGACCAAGTGTCTGGCAATGAAGTCCCACCGGGTTCTACACGTGAAGAAGTTCGTGATGATATTCCTGCTCAGTTAAGTGAGGGCGAATTTGTATTTCCTGCTGACGTGGTTCGTTACATTGGTTTGGAAACTTTAATGCGTATGAGGCAGGAGGCCAAACAAGGTTTGGCTCAAATGGAAGCTATGGGTCAAATGGGAAATAGTGAAGAAGCAACTGTTCCAGATAATTTGCCTTTTGATATGTATGACCTTGAAGTTGAAGATGATGGTGTCCCTGAATATGCCCAAGGTGGTGTAATCAAAGCACAGACAGGTTCGTTTATTCCTGCCCAGCCTAATCAGTTTGGTATTGCGGGATATCAACCATCTCAGTTTACTCCCTCCATTCCTACGGCTACTCCATCAACATCTACTCCATATACATATGTAGCACCCACGCAGTCTTTTGTTCCCGTTCAAGGTCAGGTAAATCTTGGTTTTCAACCGGGTGTAGATTTACCTGCTCCACCTACTGAGTATAAAACATATGTAAATGCAGAGGGTAATGAAATACAAGTGCCTTTTGTAGACGGAAATGTTCAACCCGGTTTTGTAATACCAGAAGGATACAAACTAAAAACGGAACAAGTTACTCCACAACCACCTGTAAGTGGTCCTACAACTACAACACCTACACAAACACAGTCAGCAGGGGATGAAGGTGGAAGATTCGATTCTCCTGACTCAGAATCGACATCAGATATTAGAGGAATTGAGTATGACAGGTCTAAAGTTGACCCTGCATTAAGAGATGCGTTAACTGAAATTGGAATGTCTCAAGTTAAAGGAGCAGGTAGAGGTATTGCTTCTGCTGCGGCAGCTGTAACAGGAGGCATTCCGTCTATTGCAGGTCTTATTACAAGGGACGTTGTAGATAAGAAAACAGATTTAAATTTACCTTTTCAAAATGTAAGAGACAAGGTAACTAAAGCAAGAACAGGAACTGTTTCAGGATTAAATATAGATAATGAATTTGCTAGAGCAGCAAAAGTTGCAGTTGACTCTTACGTTTTAGGTTCTGGTTTTAGAGGAATACAAGCAAAACAATTAGGAGACTATAATAATTTAGCTAGACAAACATTTGCTAAAATGAACAGTGCTAGCTATAAAGGAACTAAAACTGCTGCAGGACAAAAGTTTCAAGATATGGACGTAGATGTTCAACGTGCTATTGCTGCAGAAATTATGTCTGTTAAGGAAGAACTTACTGCATCCGTTGCAGGTAAAAGTAAAGAAGAAGTTGAACAACAAAAACAAGATATGATAAATGAATTAGCTGCAGAAGGTATTAAGTCTACTTATAAAGAAACAGTTAGAGGTAGAACTAGAGAGTTTGACAAAACGTATGGTCAACTTTTTGCTGAAGCAAGAGCGTTGCGAAAAGAAAAAGAAAATATTGCTAAAGGGTATAACATAAATACTTCTGGAAAAACCTTATCAGAAATTGAAGCAGAAAGAGACCAGATAATTTCACAAAGAGCAAAAACAGCAGAAGAGGCAGCAAGACGTGAAAGACAATATCTAGAAACGGTAGGCGGTTTTAGCGATGATGATGGTGGCATGGGCGGCTTTACAGTTAGTGATGGTGCAGGTGGTACATATCAAACAGATTCATCTGGCACAGCAGGAGCATTTACAGGTGGACCTACTGGAATGGAAGATGAATATGACTTTAATAAAGGCGGTCTTGCCAAACAGATGAAGCAAAGTGGGTTAGCTTCTAAAAAATAATCCACATATCAATGGCTACCTAACCCCCCAACACTGGCTACGGTTAGCCCCATAAGGAGAAAAGAAATGGCTGAAGCAGCTATTATGGCAGAAGAAATGCAACCAGAAAAGAAAGTTGCATTTGCAAATCGTAAATATACGAATGAAGAAAAACGTCAACGTGAAGAAGCGGAACTAGAACAGCTTATGAAAGAAAACACAGGTGAAACAGAAGAGCCTGTAGAGCAAGAAGCTGAACCTACAAATGCAGAAGAAAAGACATTTAAGAAGCGTTACTCTGACTTGCGTAGACATCAGCAAAAACAAGCTGAAGAACTTAAAAAAGAAATTGAAAGTTTAAAAAGTCAGCTTAGTGTTGCAGCACAAAAGGAGATGAGATTACCTAAGTCTGATGAAGACATAGAAAAATGGGCAGAAGAATTTCCAGATGTAGCACAAATTGTAGAAACAATTGCTATGAAGAAAGCAGCAGAGCAAGCAAAGTTGCTTGAAGACAGAGTAAAAGCAATTGACGAAATGCAACAGTCAGCTACAAAAGAAAAAGCTGAAGCTGAGTTAATGAGATTACATCCTGACTTTGGAGATATTCGTGATAGTGATGATTTTCACGATTGGGCTGATGAGCAGCCTAAATGGGTACAGGATGCATTGTATGAAAATGATAATGATGCACGGTCAGCAGCACGGGCTATTGACCTGTACAAAGCAGATAAAGGAATAAAAAGTGAGAAGAAGTCTAAGAAAGATAAAGGTGCTGCTGAAGCGGTGTCCACTAAAAGCAATAGAAGCGCACCTCAAGCAGACGAATCTTCCACTTATCTAACAGAGTCTCAGGTTCAGGCAATGTCAGCCATTGAATATGAGAAACGCTCTGACGAAATCATGGAAGCTATCCGTACAGGAAAGTTTATTTATGATATATCTGGTTCTGCCAGATAAAAAAGTGTTGACAAATAGTTATTTTTCAGTATAACTATATGTGACCAAGTGTGGATGTATAGCGCAATATGTTCACACATAATAGCAAACAAACACAGCTTACGGATTACCTGACGAATTTGGCCTGTTGAATAGTAGGGTGGCCACCTTACTAAGATACACACCCAAGTGAATTAGCCTCTGATTAGTCTCGTGAGTTTGCATCTGTAGAAAAATGCTAAAACTTTAGGAGAAGAAACATGGCATTCGCAAGAGCAGCGGGTTATGGTAATCTTCCTAACGGTAATTTTTCGCCTATAATTTACAGCAAACAGGTGCAACTTGCTTTCCGCAAGGCTGCTGTTGCTGAGGCAATCACCAATAATGACTACTTTGGTGAAATTGCTCAAATGGGTGATTCCGTTAAGATTATTAAGGAACCCGAAATAACAGTTAAGGCATATGAGCGTGGTACTACTATCACTCCTCAAGACCTTGACGATGAAGAGTTCAGCCTAACAATTGACAAAGCTAACTACTTTGCATTTAAGGTTGACGATATTGAAGAGGCGCACAGCCACGTTAACTTCCAATCTTTGGCAAGTGACCGTGCTGCATATCGCCTTGCTGACCAGTATGACCAAGATGTTCTTGGCTATTTGTCAGGTTTTAAACAGTCAGCTATTCATGGAGCAGCTAATACTGTTAACACAACTGTTAACGGTGCTAAAGCTGTTTCAACAGCCTCTGATGGTTCAAATCTCGTAGGTGCTGAATTGCTTGCGTCTATGTCTTTGGACGCATCTGACTTTACTAATGCATCAGGTTCTGCAGGTTCTGCAAACAACTGTATTGGTATTGAGCCACGTGCAGGTGGCGCAACGGCTGCTAAGTCCAGCACTGCTGGTAACGCATTTCCGTTGCAAATTATTGCACGTATGTCACGTCTGATGGACCAACAGAATGTTGATACCCAAGGACGCTGGCTAGTTCTTGACCCGGTTTTCATTGAGGTATTGAAGGATGAAGATTCACGTCTTCTGAACGCTGACTTTGGTGGCTCTGGTCTTCAGAATGGTCTTGTTGTAAATAACCTTCACGGTTTCCAAGTTTACACATCTAACAACTTGCCTTCGCTGGGTACTGGCCCTGCAACTACAGGCGGTGTTAATGCGTCAAACATGGGCATTATCGTGGCTGGTCACTCATCTGCTGTCGCAACTGCAGAGCAGATTAACAAGACTGAAACTTACCGTGACCCTGACAGCTTTGCTGACATCGTTCGTGGTATGCATCTTTATGGCAGAAAGATTCTTCGTCCTGAAGCAATCGTAACTGCCGCTTACTGCTTGGCATAAGGGAGGGTTAAGAAATGGCTGCAACAACAACTTTGTTAGCAACAACTGATACTAACCACGGTCCTAGCTATGGTAGAACATCTAGGGTGCGTCCTTATCTTGTAGAGCAAACCATTGACTTCTCTAACCAAAACATTGATGCCAATGGAAGCACAATCGAGTGCTGTGCAATTCCTGCCGACCATTTAATTATGTATGCAGATGTTGAAGTAGAAACTGCTTTGACTAACACAGCTTCTGATGCTACCATAGATATGGGTCTATCTGGCGGTGATGCCGATTATTGGGTAGATGGGTTTGATATTGACGGTGCTTCTGCAGGAGCATACGCAGGAGTGGATACTGCAACAGCAGGTGTTCCTCTTCTTGTAACTGCAGATGGTTCGTTAAAACTAACCTTTGCGGGAACTGCTGGCACAATTAGTGCTGGTGTAATCCGTGTCTTTGCAGTTTGTATGCCTATTGAGGGTAATCTCTCTAAAGCAACAGATGTAGACCGTGACACACTCGCATAACATAATGTGACGGGGCAGGGCAACTTGCCCCTCACTTTCTCTAAGGGAAAAACATGGCATACGATTTTCTTGGTCTAGTAAATGATGTAAACAGAAGGCTGAATGAGGTAGAACTCACTTCAGCTAATTTTGCAACTGCAACAGGGTTTTACTCACAGGCTAAAGATGCAGTAAACGCTTCCATAAGATATTTAAATCAGTCAGAATATAACTGGCCTTTTAATCACGTAACACAAACAACTACATTAGTAGCTAACACTAGCCGTTACGCATTTCCAACAGATGCTAAAGTTATTAATTTTAAAACATTTAGAATAAAAGAAAACACTACGCTTGGTAATGCTACCACTAGATTAAGTGAAGTAGCTTATGAAGAATATTTAGATAAGTATGTGCAGCAAGAGTATAACTCAACTTCTAATCAAGGTGTTCCTATTTATGTCATACAAGCACCTGACTTAGAATACATATTATCACCAGAACCAAATAAAGCATACGAAGTAGTATACGAGTATTATACTTTTCCTACCGATTTATCTGCTGCAACCAGCACAACAAATATACCAGAACGCTTTAGGCACATTATTATAGATGGTGCTATGTACCACGCATATATGTTTAGAAGTAACTCACAAGCAGCGCAATTAGCAAAACAAAAGTTTGATGAGGGTATTAAACACATGCGTTCACAATTGATTAATCGTACACCTTATGTGCGTTCCTATATGATTACTCGTAACTCAGGTGGAGCAAACACAGGTCTTAATTTATAAGGGCTAACACGATGGATGCATGGCAAACCTATCCTGTTGAGTTTCGTGGCGGTCTGATAACAAACTTATCTCCCCTTCAGCAGGGTATAAATGCACCGGGAAGTGCAAGAATACTAAGAAACTTTGAACCATCAGTAGAAGGTGGTTATAGAAGAATTGAAGGATTTACAAAGTTTGATAGTGCTATTATACCACCTTATGGTGCGCCAGTAGTTCACGGTGCTAGTCAAACAGGAACTACACTTATTATAGCTGCCTGTCACACAACACCTGTTGCAGGTGATACATTTCAAGTAGCAGGTGTTTCAGGAACTTACACTATAGCTTCTGGTGGTGTTAGCTTTGATGCTACTAATAATAGAGCAACACTAACACTAACAACTTCTCTTGCTAGTAGTCCAGCTAATGCTGCTGCTGTTACATTTTTAAGCACATCATCTAATTATTTAACTATAGGTGTAGCAGCATGGGAAGACAGTGCTATTGTCTGTAAAAATGCAGACATATTTAAATCTGGCGGTTCTGGATTTACTAAAATTAATGTGCCTGATTATGGCACACCTCTTGTAAATGGTGCTGGTCAAAGTGGCGGTACGCTTGCAATAGATGGTTTAGATAGCGCACCTCAATTAGGAGATGCTTTTAAAATTGCTGGTGTAGATTTAATTTACACAGTTACTGCAGATGCAACTGTATCATCTGGTGGTGCTACAATAAACATAAATCCTAATTTAGCTAGTAGTCCTGCTGATGATGCAGCTATTACATTTCTTTCTGTAAGTAGAGAAACTGCTGGCAAGACAAGGTTTGCTAAATATAATTTTAGTGGTACAGAAAAAATAGCAATAGTAGATGGTATTAACGCACCAGCATTATATGACAATGCTACATTTACTGTTCTTGACACCGCACCAACAGGAGTTATAGGCGCATCTTTTGTTGAAGAAGCTAAAAAACATTTATTTTTTGCAAAAGGCAGTAACTTAACTTTTACTGCGCCTTATACAGATTCAGACTTTACAGCAGCTAATGGCTCTGGTGTAATTAACGTAGGAACTACAATAACAGGTCTTGCTGTATTTAGACAAAATCTGATTATATTTACTGAGCGTAGTATACATCAGTTACTAGGCACTACCATTGCAGATTTTAGTCTACAACCAATTACAACAGATATAGGTTGTATTGATTCAGATACCATACAAGAGATTGCCGGGGATATTATGTTCCTTGCACCTGACGGATTAAGACTTGTAAGTGGTACAGACAGAATTGGAGATTTTGGACTAGCATCTGTATCTAAAAATATTCAGTCTAACATGACAGCTTTTATTGCTGCTAATACAAGTTTTACAAGTTGTGTAATTAGAGAAAAATCACAGTATAGAATACTAGGTTTTAACAATAACATTACTACAGAAAATGCTCAAGGAGTATTAGCCACACAGTTTGCCCCACAAGGTGGTGAGGGTATGGCATGGGCTGAAACACGAGGCATACGTGCAAACGTAGCAGATAGCAATTATAACGGTACTGTTGAAGTAGTGTTATTTTCAAATAATGATGGCTATTTGTATCAAATGGAAAGTGGTAATTCATTTGATGGAGATAATATTCAAACTACATTTGCTACACCACACTTACCTATTAGTGACCCACGAATACGTAAAACATTTTACAAGTTGTTTTTGTATTCTGACCCACAGGGTAGCGTAAACTTTGACGTTAGTTTAAAATTAGACTTTGACAGTTCAGGTACAATTCAACCACCAGCTATTCGTATTCTTAACACACAAGGACAAGTTGGATTTTTTGGTGTGGGTGTATTTGGTTCTACAAGTTTTGGAAGTAAGCTACTTAAACTATTTGAAACACAAGTAGTAGGTTCAGGAAATACTGTGTCTTTTCAATTTACATCTACAAGCACAGACCCACCATATTCTATTGACGCATTGACAGTTGAGTATGCGACACATGACAGAAGGTAAATAACATGGGAACAGGTTATACCAGAAACGATACCGCCAATAATATTGCTGACGGTAACATTATTAACGCTGCAGACTTTGATGGCGAATATGATGCCATTGAAGCTGCTTTTAATAGTAGTTCAGGACATACCCATGATGGCACATCCGGTGAAGGTGCGCCTGTTACTGTGCTTGGACCTGCTCAAGACTTTGTGGCTAGTACAACTGAAATAAAACCAAAGACTAATAATACACTAGACATTGGTACAAGTCTTCTTAAATTTAAAGATGCTCACTTAGCTGGCACAGCTAATCTTGTAAATCTAACTACCACTGGTGATGTTACTCTTACAGGCGCAGCTAACAATGTAGTGTTTGATGCTAGTGACAACGCATTAGAATTTGCTGATAGTGCTAAAGCTACCTTTGGTGCAGATGCAGATTTACAAATATTTCACGATGCATCAAATAGCATAGTCAGAGATTCAGGCACTGGTATATTAGCATTAGATGGTAGCACAGTAGAAATCAGAAAAAATGATGGCTCTGAAACTATGGCACAGTTTGTAGAAGATGGTGCTGTAAGTTTATATCATGATAATTCTGTCAAACTAGCAACAACAGCAACGGGTGTTACAATTACTGGCTCGTTAGCTATGGATGGTTTAAGTTTAGGAGATAACGAAAAAGTTCAACTTGGCACAGGGACAGACCTTGAACTATATCACGATGGCACAGACAGTATTATAGAAAACAACACGGGTGAGTTGTTTATTCAGGGTAATAATATAACGCTTCGTAGTGATACGGGTACTGAAACTTTTATTGCTATGGATAAAGATGGTGCAGTAGAACTTTATCACGATAATAGTAAAAAACTTGATACTGATTCTGCAGGTATTAATGTTACTGGTCAAATTGATGTTAGTACAAATGTTAATATTACAGGTGATTTAGATGTAGGTGATGATGTTACATTATCTTCAGATGGTGCTATTATTAGTATGGGTGCTGGTAGCGATGTAACACTTACTCATGAACATAACGTAGGTGTACAAGCTAAAGCAGCATCAGGTTTTGAACTTAACTTACAGACAGGTGATACGTCTGTTGAAAGTGGTAACGTCTTAGGTAAGATAACTTTTAATGCTCCTGATGAGGGTAGTGGTACAGATGCTATTCTTGATGGTGCAGCTATTGAAGCTGTAGCTGAAGCTACCTTTGCTAGTGACAATAATTCTACTGCCCTTGTATTTAAAACAAATACATCTGCTACTGCTACAGAACGTATGCGTATCAAGTCTGACGGCACTATTGTCATGGATACGCAAGTTGACATTGATAACATTACTATTGATGGCAACACAATTAGTAGCACAGATACAAATGGTAATATTGCTATTACTCCAAATGGCACAGGTGAAGTTGATATTAGCAAAGTAGATATTGATAGCGGTGCTATTGATGCTGTAACATTAGGTACTAATAGTGCTGTTACAGAACTGCAGGTAGATAATATTAATGTTAATGGTAATGCCATTATATCTACAGATACTAATGGTAACATTGCACTTACACCAAATGGCACTGGTGAAGTCGATATTAGCAAAGTAGATATTGCTGCTGGTGAAATAGATGGCACAACAATAGGTGCTAACAGTGCTGCTGCTGGTACGTTTACTAATCTTACAGCAAGCACAAATTTAACACTTGCTTCTGGTGCAACTGTTACTGCCATTCTTGATGAAGATAATATGGCAACAGACAGTGCCACTGCTTTAGCTACTCAACAATCTATTAAAGCATACATAGCTACTCAGGTTGGTGCAGCAAGTAATATAACAGATACAGGTATAACTTTTGAAGGTTCTTCTGCAGATGACCATGAAACAGTATTTGCTATAACTAATCCTACTGCAGACAGAACCTTTACATTTGCGGATGAATCAGGAACAGTTTCTACAAGGTCATTTGCAGAGGAATCAGCAACAGCATTAGCAATTGCACTTGGATAATTAACGCTTGACAAAAAAGGAGAAATCTGGTATAATTATATCAGCTTTGGAGTAAAAAATGGCAAACACTTTTAAACTCAAAACTAATGGGGCTATGCCAACATCGGCAGGTACACCTCTTACATTGTATACAGTTCCATCTAGTACAACTAGTGTTGTATTAGGTCTTATGCTATGTAACATACATACAAGTCAGGTAACTGCTGATGTGCAATTAGTATCAGATACCTCTGATACAGAAACAAATGAAACAGTTTTATTGGTTAAAGATATTCCTATACCTGCAGGTTCTTCAGTAGAACTTTTAGCGGGTAATAAAGTAGTTCTTCAAACCACTGACGTGTTAAAAATTGATTGCGATGTTGCTGGAAAAATTGATGCTACTTTGAGTATTATGGAGATAACCTAATGCCTTACATAGGTACTAACCCAACAAATAGATTTTCATCTGTTGAGTACCAAGATTTAACGGGTGTTACTGGCAGTCCTGCAAAAAGAGGGTTCACCCTAAATAATCCAGTTGGCAGTGCGAATGATATTGAAGTATTTGTAAATAATGTGCGGCAAGAGCCAAGCGTTGCATATACTGTAGATGGCACTACAACACTTACTATGACAGGTGATGTAGAAACTACTGATGATTTTTATGTAGTGTTTCAGGCGCAGGCTATAGGTACTGCAACTCATCCTGCTGGGGCTTCTCTTCAGGCTGCAAGTGGTACGTTTAGTGGTGATGTAGATATTAACGGTAACAATTTAATATTAGATGCTGATGCAGATAGTAAGATTGAAGCAAGCACGGATGATACTATTAATATTATTTCAGGCGGTAACACAGGGCTTACTATTAATAGCAGCGGTCTTGTCATTCCTAAAACTGTAGCGTTTCAAGTTGAAGCTACCGATACAGACCAAAGTTATACAGCATCTGCCTATGCAAAGATAACTTGGGAAACAGTTGTATTAGACACTGGAAGTTATTGGGATACTACAAATCATAGATATACGCCACAGGTTGCTGGTTGGTATTTGTTTGGTGGCACAGTAAGGGTTCAAGTTTCTAGCCTTGTAAACTTTGTTGCGTTTAACGTAGCAAAAAATGGACAGACAGATGATGGCACACCTTTAATGTCACAAATTCAAAACTCTTCTGCTGATACTTTTGGCAATGGCGAGTATGCAATGCCTACTGGTATGATTCAATTAAATGGTTCTACAGATTATGTTGAAGCATATTTTCAATGTGACGAAAATACAACTTTACACGACCACGCTACCAGAAAGTCATATTTCTGGGGTAAGCTTGTACACGCAACTTAGGAACAAACAATGGCATTATCTCAAATAAAAGCTACAAGTATGAGTGCTGACGCATTAGTTGGTTGGACTGAAACTGCCTCTATAGGAACACTTGATGCCGCAACAGAAACTATTACTGGTCTACCTAGCACAATAACTCAATTATATATGGCATGGGATGAAGTTTCTACTTCAACGGATACTCCAAGTGTTTTTGGAGTAAGATTAGGCACAAGTGATGGTATAAAAACTTCTGGTTATAAAAGTGCTGCAAACCAAGGGTATGATGGAAGTGATACTTTTATTCACACTCCTTACACCGCTCACGCTATTGGAGATATTGGCAATTGGGGTGCGGCTACTGCATGGTCAGCCCAAATGTATTTTTGGAATATAGATTCAAATGTTTGGGTTTATAATGCTACTGTTAGAAATAGTGACGGTACTGGTCTTTTTGATTATGACGTTATTCAACATTGGAGTGGAAGAGTTGATTTAGGCGGCACATTAGATAGAATTAATGTAAGCGTGTCTGCTGGTGCATTTGATGGCGGCACAATTAAAGTATACTACAAATAGGTGATTTATGGCTGTAGAAAAGAGAACTCATGCAATTACAGGTGAAGTAGAGCGAATAACGTATACTCAGCCAACACTTACTGCTGAAGAAAAATTAGATTATTTACGAACTGAACGTAATAAAAAACTACAGGCTACAGACGTATGGGCTTTATCTGACCGCACTATGACACAAACACAAAAAGATTATAGGCAAGCTTTACGTGACATAACTAAAACAGCCACGTCACTAGATGATGTAAATTGGCCTACAAAACCGGAGTAGAATATGAGTAGAGCAAGAGAATTTGCAGACCTAGCTGGTTCGGTTGATGCTGGTGGTGTTACAGGCAGAAATCTGATTATTAACGGTGCAATGAATATTGCCCAGAGAGGAACATCCAGCACTGGTACAGGTTATCAAACAGTAGACAGGTATTCAATTCAGAATAGTGGAAATGTTACTCAATCTCAAGAAGACCTAAGTTCAAGTGATACACCTTATAGTCATGGTTTTAGAAAAACACTTAAACTTTTAAATACGTCTAATTCAGACGCGGCTGGCGATTACGTTCAGGCTTTTCAAATTATTGAAGCGCAGAATGTTGCTACCAGTGGCTGGGATTATACGTCATCTTCAAGTTTTGTAACTATTCAGTTCTGGGCAAAATCTAGTCTTGCTGGAACATACGTATCTTTTTTACGTACTAATGATGGCACGGCACGGATTTTCACTAATGAATTTACCTTGGTTGCTGATACTTGGAAAAAAATAACATATACAGTTCCGGGAGATTCTGGACTTACGATTAATAATGATAACGGGGTTGGACTAGAATTATTTGTTTCACCTTATTATGGTTCTGCCTATACTACCTCTGGTCATACAGACGAAGCATGGATAACATATTCTAGTTCGGATATAACCGGAGACTTTGCACAAAATTGGAAAAATACTAGTAGTGCTACTTTCTTTTTAACAGGCGTACAACTTGAGGTAGGGCAAACAGCAACAACATTTGAGCATAGGTCATTTGGGGATGAGTTGGCTAAGTGTCAAAGGTATTATGAACAGTTAGGCCCATCAAACAACAATAGTGGAAGCAGTGCTTATAGTTATGCTTTAACTAGTTATGATGGTACTGGTAGTAATATGTGGCTCACAATAGATTTTGCTGTTACAAAAAGAGCAGCACCTACAAGTTTGGACCTTATTAATGGTTATTCTTGGGCAGGTACACCAGCAGCTTTTGGATACGGTACAACGGGTATAACTATGTATAGGGCTGGTACATCTATCATCTCAAAATCAACCAGTGGGACAGACAACGCTACAGTAGAGGTGGACTGTGAACTATGATGAATGAAAATAATAAATTTAATTACATATCGGCTAAATATGTTCATGGAACTGATATGAAAGGTAATGTTATAAATAATTGCACTATCATAGCAACTAGACCTGATGGTAATTTTTCTTACTTTCCAGCAGATAATAATAATCCTAATTACGCATATATCAAAGCAAGGCACGATGATACTGATGACAGCTTTACAATAAAGGATGCAGACTAATGCCATACATAGGTAAAACACCAAACTTTGGGGTGCGTTCTAGATTTTATTATACGCAATCTAGTGCTGGTGGAACTTCTGTTTCTGGGTCTGATGATAATGGTTTAACACTTGCATTTGCAGATGGCTTATACGTAGATGTTATGCTTAATGGTGTCACACTTGTTGCTGGTACAGATTATAACACAAACACTGCTAACACAATCGCTGGTTTATCTGCTTTATCTGCAAGTGATATTGTTGAAGTTGTAGTGTACGATGTATTTAGTGTAGCTGATACTGTGCCAGCTACAGGTGGTACATATACAGGAACTATTGTATACAACGGGGCAGTTACATATAACACAGGTTTGCAGGGTAATACTAATACCTCTAGTGGTCTTACTTTAGACTTTGATACCTTTCAAAACTTTTTTGTAACATTGTCTTCAGGGTTAAATACTTTAGCTAATCCAACTACAGAAGCAGGTAACATAGGTCAGTCTGGTTTTATACTATTTACTCAACCAAGTTCTGGTTCAGCAGGAACTCTTTCTGTTGCTAGTGATTATGAAGTACCGGGTGGTGGTGGTTCTATAAGTCTTTCTTCTGCAAACAGTGCAGTCGATTTAGTTCCTTATATTATAAAAGCAGATAACTCTATATTGTTGGGCCAAGCACAGCTTGCTTTCTCATAGGAAAAATAAATGTCAGGTCCATTAGGTTCTTCACAGTGGTTTAAACCTAAAGCATTTTATCCACATGCTATAAATCAATCTTTGCGATTTGAGGATGGTGACAATCCCTATCTAAGCAAAACATTAAGTGGCTCTGGCAGCACTATCTTTACTTTTTCTTGCTGGATAAAACTAGGAAATCTTAGTACAAATCGCTGTCTCTTACAGGGTTACGCTGATGGAAGCAATTTTGCTCAGATAGTTTTGTATAGCGGAAACTACGTAGGTATGTATTCTGCAACAAGTGGTACTGCTAGACTTTTTGCTTACACAGAAGCATTACAGCGTGACCCAAGTGCTTGGTACAACATTGTAGTAAAATTTAATGGGACATCAAGTTCTGAAGAATTTAAAATTTATGTTAACGGAGTAAATCAAACATTAACAACTAGCACCTCTTTGTCTGCTCATCAGAGTAATATTGGAAAAAATAACGCACACTACATAGGAAACAATTTTAATCAGTCTTTAGACATGGACGGCTACATGGCAGAGGTCAATTTTATTGACGGAACTGCTTTAGACGCAGATTCATTTGGAGAAACAAAAGCTGGCATTTGGATACCCAAAGACACATCTAGCTTAACATTTGGCACAAACGGTTTTAGGTTAAAATTTCAAGACAGTTCTGCACTAGGTAATGACACAAGTGGCGTCAGCCCAGCTAACGATTTTACTACTGTAAATGGCCTTGCCTCAACAGATGTGGTCCCGGATAGTCCCACGAATAATTGGTGTACGATTAACCCATTAAATTCACTAATCGGCACTCTTTCAGAAGGAAATTTAAAAGCCGTTACACAGGTTTCTGGTTATGGGTCGCAGGTTGCCACGATGGGTCACACTTCAGGAAAGTGGTATTGGGAGGTCATTCCTGTTAGTAATGTTAGTGGCGCACCTTTTATCGGCGTGGTTGATGAAACGTATGATGCGTTAAACAGTGGAAGCGCAGTTGGATTTCTTATAGGTAATGACGGTGTAGACAGCATTGGTTATTATAGTAATGGGAGTAGCTATGTAAATGGCACAGCAAATTCATCTTATGGTGCAAGTTATACTGGCGATGATATCATTGGCATTGCTTTAAATTTAGATGATAATCAAATTACGTTTTATAAAAATAATTCTTCACAAGGGGCTATTTCACATACGTTTTCTGGCAACAATATTCTTCCAGCGGTGTCTGACGGAACTAACTCTGCAGCGCAGACTTTTGCATTTAACTTTGGGCAGGACAGTTCATTTGCTGGCACAAAGACGCCACAGGGTAATTCAGATGATAACGGCAAGGGCAACTTCTATTACAGTCCGCCGTCTGGCTTTTTAGCCCTTTGTGCAGCCAACCTTTCTGACCCCGGTATAGACCCTAATGAAGGTGAAGAGCCAGAAGATTATTTTAATACATTATTATACACCGGAGATGGCAATTCCAACCAAACTATTGGCTCTACTTCTCCTCATATATTGCAATTTAATCCGGGTTTTGTTTGGGTAAAAAGTAGAAGCAGTAACACTGGTCATCACAGTTTAGGCAATCGGGTTATTGGTGACTTCTTTTTAAACTCTAATCAACCAGTAGATGAGTATTCTTTTAGCGCATTTAATTTTAATACGAATAATACTATTGACGTTCCAGTTTCTAGTAATGATTATTCAATGAACACAAGTTCAGAAACTTATGTTGCATGGAACTGGTTAGCTGGCAGTTCTACTCCAACTAAAACCTATACAGTAAAAGTAGTTTCAGATAGTGGAAATAAATATAGATTTGATGATTTTGCTACAAGCGCAGTAACTTTAGATTTACAAGAGGGTGGAACATATACGTTTGATCAATCAGATAGTTCAATGAGTTCACACCCCATGAAACTATCTGAAACAGCAAATGGAAGTCATGGTGGTGGTTCAACATATAACACGGGTGTAACTTATCAGTTAGATGGTTCTGAAGTAACAGAATCTGCTTTTGTATCAGGATTTAGTTCTGCTACAAGTCGCAAACTAATAATTACTGTAGCGGCATCTGCGCCTACTCTATATTATTTTTGTCATTATCACAGTGGTATGGGTGGTCAGGTAAACACTAATAGCACCTTTGGTTCTAGTAATTTTAGTGGGTCAATACAATCAACCGTTTCTGAAAATACTGAGGCAGGATTTAGTATTGTTAGCTATACTGGAACTGGGACAACAAGTCAACAGACCATAGGTGTGGGTTTGAGTTGGTCAGGAAAAGATAAATTAGTAATAACAAAAAATCGAGACGATGAAACTTACAACTGGGGCGTAAATAGCAATCTTCTTTCTGCAAATAAAGTATTGTCATTGAACACCACCAACAAGGATGACCAAGAAAATTCATCTCATTACATAACGTATGAAACATTTGGCTTTAGAACTTACAATGGTTTAAATATTTTAAATTTGTCAAACGATTACATTGCCTATTGTTTTCACAGTGTTGATGGCTACAGCAAAGTTGGTTCATATACTGGCAACGGAGATGCTGATGGTGTGTTTGTTTACACAGGATTTAGGCCAGCGTGGTTAATGGTTAAAAATTCAGGAGCATCACATAGCTGGCGATTATGGGATAACAAACGTGAGCCAGAAAACTTAGCAAGCAAGTATTTAACCCCAGATTCAACCAGTGCCGAAGGGTCTATAAATATTGACGTTGATTTGCTTTCAAATGGCTTCAAAATGCGAAACACAAACGGTTCTATCAATGCAAGTGGTAATAGTTATATCTACCTCGCCTTTGCAGAACAACCTTTTAAATATTCCAACGCCCGATAGGAGATAACCATGCCTTGGAAATATGGCAGTAAAATAATTAGAGAAGGACGTGGTTGGACAGATAATGCTGGCACAAAGCATCCTTATAACTGGAACATTTGGTCTGATGCTGACAAAAAAGCAGCAGGGCTAACATGGGAAGACCCACCTGCATCTGAAGCACCTTATGATAATCGTTTTTATTGGGGTAGACAAGCTGACGGAACTCTTATACCAAAATTACTTATAGATGTTAAGGCAGTTGATGATGACGGCAAGGCAATCATTGACCCCATGACAGGTAAGCAGCTTGTCACAAAGGGATTAAAAACAGTTTATATAGAGCAAACAAAACAGACTGCTAATGATAAATTATCCGCAACAGATTGGTATGTTACACGCAAAGCAGAGGACAGCACTGCAACGATACCGTCTGATGTCACAACATACAGGGCGGCTGTTCGCACTCAATCAGACACAATAGAAAAAGCGATAACAGATGCGGCTGACCATGCTGCGTTTATGGCTTTGTTTGATGCGCCTGTAGACAGTGACGGCAATCCTGCTGGCAATGCTCCTATTAACGATTGGCCTGATGAGTTATAAAAGGAAATAAACTATGATGCAGTTTAAAGCATTCAAGCCAAGTGGCATGGAAAAGATAGCACGTTCTATGGGCTATCAAGGGAGCATGGACGGGTTTAATCAGTTTGTTGCTCAAGACCCTATGCGACAACAGCAGATGCAGCAGTATCAACAACAAGCTATGCAGATGGCACGTGGTGGTGTAGTTACGATGCAGACAGGTGGTGATATTAGAACTGGTCCTGCCCCTGTAGAAGGAGTGAATGAAACTACTGATATCAAAGAGCAAAGTATAGGAGATGTCACCGCAGATAGAATGTCTAATCCTGCTTTACCTGTAGGTGGTAAAACGGATGCTGCAACTATTAGTTATGATGAAGGACAAGAAGTTGAAACAGGTCTTGGTCAAGTAGGAGAGTTTACACCTGTTGGAACAACTCTTGCAGGAACAGCTACAGCAGATGCTCCAACAAAACCCGGTGTTACTACTGTGAATGCTGTCACAAGTTCTGACGAAGTAAATGCAGCAGTTGATGCGACACAGGCAGCACAAAGTGACCCTAATGACCCTCGTGCTAAGGTAATGGCAGAGCAGCAAACACTGTCTTCTGTTAGAAATCTTGAAGCAGCACAAGGTGCTGGTATATTAATGGATAATCCTGTACAGCGGGAAATACAGGATGGTGAACTTATTAGTGGCACTGGTGTGGACGCTGCTAAAGCTGCAAAGGTAACTGCACAAACGGAAGCTGCTGCAGCACAATCTGACCCAAGTAAAAGGGCAATGGTTCAAGGTCAGTTAGAAGACCTTATGCAAGATTTTGATGGTGGCACTACACCTGCATGGGCAGCAGGTGCAATGCGTGGTGCAATGTCAGCTATGGCTGCTCGTGGTTTAGGTGCATCATCTTTAGCTGGTCAAGCAATTGTGCAAGCTGCTATGGAAAGCGCACTGCCTATTGCACAAGCTGATGCAAATACTGTTGCTAGATTTGAATCACAAAATCTTTCTAATCGTCAGCAGTCAGCAATGCTTGCAGCAGAGCAACGTGCAAAGTTTTTAGGACAAGAGTTTGACCAAGCGTTTCAAGTAAAGGTACAGAACGCATCTCGCATTGCAGATATTGCTAATCTTAATTTTACTGCAGAGCAACAAGTTGCATTAGAAAACTCTCGCATTGCAAACACAATGAATTTGCAGAACCTGTCTAATCAACAGGCTTTAGTAATGGCAGAAGCAGCAGCTTTATCCCAGTTAGATATAGCTAATCTAAATAATAGACAACAAGCCGCAGCACAAAATGCTAAAAACTTTCTGCAAGTAGAGATGGCTAACTTAAACAACCAGCAACAAACTGAATTGTTTAAAACACAGCAACGTGTACAATCTTTGTTTAATGACCAAGCGGCTGAAAATGCAGCACGACAGTTTAATGCAACAAGCCAAAATCAGGTAGACCAGTTCTTTGCTAGTCTGTCATCTACTGTATCTCAGTTTAATGCATCACAGCAAAATGCACAAGCCCAGTTTAATGCAGGTCAAATTAATGCACAAGAAAAATTTAACGCTGAATTAAATAATAGTCGTGACCAGTTTAATGCTGGCAATCAATTACTTATTGCACAAAACAATGTACAGTGGCGTAGAGAGATTGCTACTGCAGATACTGCAGCAATAAACCGCGCTAATGAACTTAATGCTAATGCTATACTAGACATCAGTAAAACAGCGTATGACAATCTTTGGAACTTTTATTCTGATACAATGGAGTGGGCTTGGACCTCTGCCGACAATGAGCGTGATAGGTTAAATAAACTTGCCGTTGCAAAAATATCAGCAGACGCTAGTGTTGATGTATCTAATATTCAAAAAGATTACGAAACAAGTAAAGCCTTTGGTAATGTCGTAACAGAAATTATTAAGGGTATTTTCTTTAGTTAGGAATAAATATGTTTACTAGACCTTCAAAACTTAGTATAATGTCTACACAAAAAAGAATTAATAATCGTAATTCTAAAGTAGAAAAAGAAATGCCTACATCTGGTTTGTTACAACGAACTAAAGATAAGCAGAGTGACGTAGACTATAACAGTCTTTCGTATATAGATGATATGGTATTAGAAGTTAGAAAGGCTTTTAAACAAGATGTTTAATAACGAACCTTCTCCATTACTAGATGCTCCTATACCGGGTCAGGGCATGACTGCACCTCTTGGTGCTAGGCCGTGGCAAAACCCACCACAGTTTACAACAGTGGACCAAACGCTTAAGTTTTATATACAGCGTTTAACTAATGATAAAATGACAAATCAAATTATGGATTTGTTAGAAGCAGGTGTGCCTATTGATACTATGGTAGATACTATTCAGCTTGGCGGTGTTATGGAAGGTTTGCATACTGTTGACGTAGGTATGCTTGTAACGCCCGTTCTTGCAGAACTTATATCCAACATGGCTGATGCAGCAGATGTAGAATACAAATTGTACTCAACTGAAAATGATGAAAGCAAACCTACAACAACACAAATTAACATGGCTATTAACGCTGGTACAGAAGCAGGTGAGAGAATATCAGCAGCAGATATTATGTCTGCTTCTAATGAAGTAACTGAAGAAGAAACAACAGAAGAAACACCAGAGCAGCCAAAAGGTTTAATGGCACGGAGAGTTGCAGATGGCATTTAGTCTAGCAGGTTTTGCTGCAGGAGTAGCAGAAAACGTAGCCGAAACAATGAAGAAAGACCGTGAAGATGCGATACAGCTTGTTCGTAGCTTTGCTGCTGATTGGTCTAAAGATGCTGCTGTAAATAAAGCTAAGTATAGAAATAGAACTAAACAATTAGAAATGCAAGCAAAGCGTTTGAAAAGTAAAGGCTTTGGCAAGGCTCAAATTTCTCATGTACTATCTACTGACTCTTATGATGATGTTATGAAAAATGTAGCTGCATGGGAAAAGAAAGGATACTATGATAAAGCTAGGGCTGCTGATATAGTTTCTGTTATTGACCCTGAAATGTATGAAGATATGTCTGTTGCAGATATCATTGCAAATGTTCAAGGTAAGATTGATCAAGGAATGTCTCAAACAGAAGCACTTCAAAGTCTACCCGGAGCAAAAATGCGTGGTACATTTGGTTTGCAAAATCTTGGTAATATTATGCAGAAGCAAGCAAGGATTATATCTGAAGCAAGTGGTATGTCTCTTTCTGAAATGCAAGCTTATGCACAAGAGGCATATGTCCCCGGTCAAACTGCTTCAGGTGAAATAACACTTCGTGATGTTCCTAAGTTTGGTGAGACAGATAATCAAGTTAGAAATCAACTTGTTAGTGTTGCTGGTATTAAGTTTGGAGTTAAAACAGATAAAGACTTACAAGGTAACTTTTCCTTTTCTTTTGAAAAACCACAACGTGCATCACTTGCAAATAGGCATGTTATAGAAGCGCAAAAAGTTTATGAAGAGGAACTACAAAAGTTAATGCGTAGTCAACCGTATGACCCTAATAATCAAAATATAGCTAAACAAAGAGCAATGAGATATATTGAGGGTGTTGCAGATGTGCAAGCACAAAGTTCTACCAGTGGCAGTGGGTCTAATGTCCCTAGTGGCAGTGGGCCAAACACTACAGCAGCACAAGCAATTGCAAATAATATTACTTTTGGTCCAACTAATCGAGTTACTCGACAACAACTAGTAGATTATGTAAGTCAGATAGTTGCACAACTACTTATAGATAATCCTAATATGCAAACGGCTGATGCAGAAACACTTGCAAATGCAATGTTAATACCTAAGTTACAAGGTGTAACAATAATATAAAGTAGAGGCACACTACGTTGAGAAGTTATAATCAAAGAGAAACTCTTACACGAGAAGAGTTGATAAACAATAGTGACTTTATTGAAGATGCCTACACTTTTTTACGTAAGCGTAGTAATCTTTTTGAAGAGGGTTTGCCTAAACCTGAAGAAGTTTATGATGAGTTTCTTGAACACATGCGTTTTCAAAACGCTAATGAAATTACTGCTCTTAGAGATTATGAATATGCTACCTCTGCACCTCTTGAAGAAAAGTTAAGATTTGGTAGCCTTATAGATGCCTTTGATAAAGTAGACGAAGGTATATCCATGCAAGCAGCACTTGACTATGGTGAAGCCATAGCACGTGCGCCCTCCACATATTTAGGAATATTTACAGGTGGCACAGGAAAGGTAGCTGCAGCGGCTGGTACTAAAGCAGCAAACCTTGGCTTGCGTAAACTCCTGTCTGAAGGTATGAAATCTGCAGCAAAAGCTGCTGCGGTTGAGGGTACTATTGGCTTGGGTCAAGGTGCATTACAAGAAGGAACTCGTGTAAAAACAGGCATACAAGATGAGTTTACTGGTGGTCGTACTGTTCAGACAGGTGCAGTACAAGCAATTACTGGTGGTTTAATTAATATGCCTGTTGGAATGGTGCAAGCAAAGAGGGCAAGTAAAGCAAACGAAAAAGCAGAACTTGCAAAGATTGCATCTGAAAAAAGAGCAGCAGAGGCTAGCACTAGAACTAAGGATGTTCTGACTACAACCAGTAAAGAAAAAGTAACTAAAGTTAAAAAAGTTCTTAATGAACTTGACCCAGTTAAAGTGCAAAAGGGCAGACGTATACGTGCCTCTCTTGGCGAATCAAGTACCTTAAAGTCTGGACTACCTGCAGAAACAGCAGACAATATTGCTGCCGCTGTTATTCGTATTGAAAAAGAATTAGATATAAAAGAAGGGGAAAGAGTTACATCAGCTATTGCTAGAGCATTTGAAGATGGTAAACTAGATAACGTAGACTCTGTAAAAAATATTTTAAACGAACATAATCTAAGTTATGGAGAGTTTTCTCTGTACTACATGGCTGAAATTTCAGATGCTGGTAGAACTCTAGGTTCACAGAGTAGAATAGCACGTGCTTTAGCTAAAGATACAGCAGCACAAAGAGAAGTAGACACTCTTATTTCAAACATAGACAAACTTAAAGGTGCAGGTAAGTCTGCTTTCGCAGAAGAGGAAGGTAGATTAATATTAGAAAGGCCAAAACTTCGTAATGTATTTGGAAACTTAGATAAAGCTCGTCTGAGTGCTATGACAGCACAACCAAAGACAACTGCACGTAACACTTTAAATGGTGGTATGCGTGTGTTTGTTGATGCTACTACACGTACCATGAGTAACAGTATTGAAGTTGCTACAGGCAGACGTAATCCATTGCGTTTGTTTGAAGGTTCATTTGACGTTGGTAAATATATACTTAATCCATATGAAGCACGTGTTATGCAGCAAGTCTTTACTGATAGTTTTCCTGAAGAGGCTGCTCAAGTTTTTAGAAACTCTCTTGATATTGAAACTAGAGTCGGTGCAGACGATAGTATGTTAGCTAACTTTGGTAGAAAACTAAACTATCTAAACACATTGTCAGATAACATGTTTAAAAAAGCAGTGTTACCAGCGCAACTTAATAGAAGAATTAAGGATGCACGAATACCCTTAACTAATGCAGACAAAAAACAAATACTTCGTGCTAAACTTACTTTGGATTTAGGTGAATTAGAAGCAAACAGGATTCTTAATACTGCTATACCACCCAAAGAATATCAGCAGCTTCTTAAAAAATACAAGTATCTGGATAGAAAAAAATTTCACGACATAAATACTTTTACAGAAATGGGTGAGTTTGGAAAAATACCAGATGAGATACTTGCAAAAGCATTAGATGACACCTACGAGTTTGTTTATCAAGCTAATGTAAAAGGAGAAAATATATGGGGTAAAGGTGGTAAACTTATACTAGATGCACACAGAGATGTTCCCTTTGTTATTTCTACATTCTTGCCTTTCCCTAGATTTGTAGCAAACCAACTTAAATTTTTAAATGAACACATGCCTCTTGTTGGTTTAATGCAGCTAGATAGAATAGGTGCTAAAGGTCCAAGACCAGAGGGCTACTTTACAGAACGATTGTCAAAACAACTTACAGGTTCAGCAATGCTAACCACAGCTTATATGTGGAGAGCAAACCAAGGTGAAACAAATCACTGGTATGAAATAAAAGACAAGAATGGTAACATCATAGATGGTAGACCTATCTATGGTCCATTTGCTCCTTTTATCTTTGTTGCTGACATGCTTTATCGTTACCAATCTGGTGCTGCCCCACGCTCTACACGTGATGTTGTTACAGATGGATTGCAAGCATTTCTTGGTTCTACATTCCGTGCTGGAATGGGTATTTATACGCTTGATAAAATGTACCAAGATTTAAGTGGCGATGCTCCGATGAAATTTGGTACGGAAATACTTGCTAATTTAGCAAACACTGCCATGATTCCTGTTGCTGCAGTAAAAGATGTATATGCACAGTTTGATGACCATGCACGTGGAGTGCCTGAAACAAGGCTAGGTGAGGTAAACTTTTTAGATATCTTATACAGACGTGCCACACGTTCTGCTCCAAAAAACTTTTTAACTGATGACCAACTGTTTGGTCTGGTAGAAAAAGATGAGGTTCGTAGTTTCAGTCCATTCCAAACAGGAGAACTAGAACAGGTTCATCCGTTTGAAAGTCAGTTTACTGGTATGACTAAACGTAAACCAAAGAATAGATTACAACAAGAAATGGCTCGTGTTAATCTGCGTGAATACTCTTTGTACAACAGGGGTAGAATGGGTGGTGAGTTAGCAGATTTCTATACACGTCAAATGTTAGCACAGCCCGGTGGTCCAGTAAATCTAAATGAAAGAATGGCTGCATTTATTGCTACAGATAAATACAAAAACATTGGTGCTGCTGCAAGAGAAGAATTAGAAAAGTATTCTGTTAAAGAAAGAGTGACCACTGAAGCAGGTAGAAATGCTGTTCAAACTGTGCAAGATGCAACTGTTTTTCAACGTAGGTTTTTAGAAGAAGAAGCTAAGAAAATTATTAAGGACGCTAATGCAAAAGCAAGGTTACGTGTTGAGGAAGAACAAAAAGACAGACCGTACAATGATATGGAATTAGATGAGTGGAATAGAACTGGTCCTCGTGTAAAAGAAAATTTAAATGCTTTGTATAGAGAATATCTACGTAGTAAAGGTTTGCCACCAAGTAACATAAGCACAGACAAAGATAAAAATTATGAAACTCAATTTGGTACAACATCTGTATTAAGATGGGCTGTACAAACTAAAAAGCAACGCTTCCCTACCAAGGAAATGTAAACATGTCATCTTTTTTTAGACAGACACAACAACTAGAAGATGCAGATATAGATATCGCAGAAGAAGATTTCATGTCTCCTGATGATATGCTGTTAGACCCTGCGCCCGTCACACGTGAGCGAGTTACTGACGCATTAAAAATAGCAGGTGAAACTCTTGTAGATATAACGCCAGTTATAGGTGACATCAAAGCTGCTACTGAACTGCCAGAAGATATGCGTATGGCACGTGACCTTATTGAACAAGGTTACAGTGAAGGTGACATCATCGACATGGGATTAGGTGGTGCGCTTGGTGCATTGTCCATTGCAGGTTTTATACCAGCAGGTGGTACAGTAGCTGATGTTGTAAAGAAGGGTGTCAAAGAAACCGCCAAGTCACGTGCCTCTGAACAGACAAAAGAGATGCTAGAACGGCAAGCTAGGATTTCTGAACGTGCAGAGATACTGGCAAAAGATAGAGGTATCTTAACAAAAGACGTAGGCACTCAGTTCCGTGGTAGAAATGTTCCTCAAGGACAATTGCATAGAGCAGAGTTTAGCGGTGAACCAAAACAAAAACCTACACCTAAAGTGTTTCATGGCGCACGAAGCATGGGTACACCACGCTCTGGAGAAGCAGCAAAGTATGAATCAACAATGTTCAATTTTAGAAACCAGTACATTTTTGACCCTCTATTTGATTTGTTTGCAGACAAAGAATCTAAACTAATATTAAAAGGCACAAAAAGTGCTGATGATATTATAGAAGAACAGGGCTATGGTAGATTTGCTATTCCTGTAGGTGAGCGTGACGGTAGCATAGATGTAGCCAACGTCACATTTAAAAAAGGAAAAGATGGCGCACTGGATGTACACTTTATTGACACCGACAAAAACATAGTAGAGAAAGAAGCTGTTGCTAGTATTCCTGCAAGCGCAGATGGTAATATTGACTATAGTGATATACAATCTTCATTGAAAGAAATTTCAAATACTATCTCTGCAGATGCTAGAAGCGTTGGAAAGAAAAGAATAGAGGCTATACGAGAAGAGGGTTTATCTCCCTTTTCTGCTTTTAAAGGTGAGGCGGGTTTATCAGGTCCAGTAGCAACAGGAGAACACTCTGAATTAAAAGAACAAATGATGTCCTTTTCTCGTGACCCATTAGTAGCTATGAAGCCGGGATTTGGTGGGGGACGTACAGAAAACATTATATACTCAGACTTGCCACGAGAGTTAACAAGAGATATGAGTCCTGACGAATATGTAAAAGCAGCCAATCTAGTAACAGGTGAAAAAAAAGTGATGCCTCAATTGTCTCAAGGGCAGATAGCTTACAGACTTCCAAAGAGTATACACCTTGAAGCGGAAGAAGCTATAACAAATCCTGAGTTACTTGATGCTAAAGTCTTAGCAGATAATCCTAAACTTCAAGATAAAGTTCAACGTGGTCAGGATATGGTGAACGACATACTTAAGAAGAAGGACACTATATATACGGATGTTCAGTATCCTGAATCTGCTGAAGGTGTAAGACAAATGTATAACAGGACAAGGGAAGTTCTAAACAAGTTGCAATCTCTTGGTCAGTTTACAGAACAATATGGCGCACGTGGTACGTATGATGATTTACTAGAAACTTTATTAGACGATAATAAAAGTAGTGATTTTATTTACGCAATTCAAATGCTTCCTAAAAACTTACCAGATGGACAACGTAAAAAAATTGCGACCAGTATGAGGTCTATACTAAATAGAATGGCTACTAGAAGTATTGCAGGTGCTAAGTTTAAGGCAGAAGAGGCTCTGTCTGGTATATCTGATAAAGATTTAAGTGAAGCAGTGTTTAGTACAAAACGTGTAGATGTTAAAAAGCAAAAAGAATTAGATGATGCTGGTCTTGGAATATTTATGGACGGTGATATAGATGTAGATAGGCTAGGATACAAAGACCTTAAACGATTGCTGTTCTTAGGAACACAGAAAATGAACAGAGGCGGGTTAGCCTCACGTAAATAAGGGGGCAATTAAGCCCCCTCTTTTTTTATCCACTCTATGATGTCTTCTGGTCCTGTGCGTATACAATCACACACAGTGTTAATAACAGCCATGCTGATTACATAACCTAACCACATAGCTACCACACCTAATATAAGATACATAAGTATCCTACCTATTATCTCCATCACCCCCAAGTGTGCCTCGCTTACTTCGTCCTGACAGTTTAGAGTAATTCTCACTAGCAATATCAGAAAGATTGATACCCAAGTCATTTGCCAGATTAGCGCAGTACCATAGAACATCACCAATCTCCGCTGCTATTTCAAGTTTTTTTACTTCAAATGCTTCCTTGTCAGCACCATCCCTAATGAACTTCTTAACCTTGTTGGCAACCTCACCTGCTTCACCTGCCAGACCAAGCGCAGGATATAAAATCCTGTGCGTGGCTGGATAGATGGCAAACTCAATTGACTTCTTTTGGTAGTCATTCATTTGCATGTCTTTATGTTTTTCCTTCATCCACTCTTTAGCTTGCTGCTCTAAATCCATCGAACAACTCCTTAGTTTGTCTAACAGGAATCTTGAACCACTCACCCTTCCTATCATTAGCATGTTCTGCAAACAAGAAGTGCATTGCTTTTTCCGCTTCGTGTCTGTTCTTCACAGAGATTGTAGTAAGAACTTTGTAATCGCGAAACGGTGATGATGTTTGGTATCCGTTAAGTCTATCATCAGAATCAACAGCCTTTCCAATCTTCACCCACTCAGGCCACGCAGAGTTTGTGATTGCGTAAACCTCACCCTCATTGACGGACTCAATCTTATTATGTGACCAAGCATCATCTAATGATTTGTACCGTCCGGGCTTATGTAAAGGATGCTTCTTTGAAATCTCCTTTCCATTTACGTACATGCGTTGTGCATCACGTTTCTTTACTGCCTCTGGGTTGTCTTTGTAGTACATCGGTTTTCCTGTGTACGGGTTACTCAGAAATCTCTTTATCATTCTCTTCTCCTTCTGTTTGTTCAAGCGGAAAATACTTTGTTAGTATTTCTAACTTATCGTGATACGCTGCAGCTTTGTCAAGTTCTAAGTCTATAGTTTCTATAACATCAGAGTGTTCTCCGATACCTACGGTTTGATTCATATACACCTCTATATTAGCAAGATGTTTATTTACACCACCAAGTAAATAAGAACGGGTTGCATTTATCATAACATTTTTTATACTCATGTCTTCTCCTTTCTAAATCTGTGTTTAAAAAACACAACTAAATTAAGCAGGGTGTTTGTTGTAATCATTACGAGTATCCACCACTGCCACCATAATAGGTCTAGTCCACTACATTCTATCATTATGCAGCAGTTAAGTCAACTACTTCACAAACTCCTGCAGTACATGCCAACTCACGCCCACCTGATGTAGTATCTTCCTTCTCAAACTCTTGCAGTGCAGACCAATCAATTGATGTAGGCATATGCACTTTCATTTCTTTATACTCTTTTTCAGTACAATCTTGATAAGGTGCTTGTTTATATGTGTGTTCACTAAATGGTAAAAAGCTGATGCCTGACACCTCATCAAAGTGTTTATACACCCATGCACCAACTTCCATCCACTCATCTTCTTTCACAGAAATTGTAACAGATGGTTTGTGTTCACACCAGTAACGCTGATACATAAGCCACAACTCAAGCTGTTCAATAGCAGACATGGCAGTACGTGTCACAGCACGTGCAGGTGACTTCATTGGAAAGCTAAACACTGTTGTACTATCTGGCTTCATAACGTCTGGCTCTGCAGGAATCCCTTGTGCTACCATGAACTGTGTTAGTGGGTCTTTATTATCACCACGAACAGTACGAATGTAATATGGGTTGTGACGAGCATGAATACCTGATGCACTGTCCACCAACTGTGACACTGTGCCTGATGGCTTAACGCATGTGATAGCTGTGGACTGTGGTATCTTTAGCTGCTTTGCCATAGCTTTGTTGGCATCAATAGCTACATCACGTAATGCCTCAAGTGTCTGTCCAATGTTCATACCAAGGTGAGCAGACTTACCTGCTGTCAACTGATTGTCCATGATACCTGTTAGTGACACACCAAGCAAACGCTCTTCTTCTGTGTTTTTCTTCCAGATACTACGCAGATACTTAAAGTCAGTCAGAGTAGATTGGAACGTGCCAAGTATTGTAGCCAAGCGTACCTTCTCTGTTAGTGTTTGCTGTGTATCCGTTTCACGTACAACAACCTCAGATAAGTTACAGAACTGATAAGGACGTAATATAATTTCACTACAGGGATTACATCCGAAATCTTGTTCGGAATCTCTACGTCCGTTCTTAGCTGCTTGAACCTGTGCAGACTTGCGATTAAATATACCACGCTCACCTGACTTACTTTCATACAGTGATAGCCATTCCCGCATGAATGTACCCATCTGCGGCTTACCTTTGTAGGCAACGCTGTTGTTTGCAAGCGCACGTTGTCCTTCGTTTTCCCACCATTGACCCGACTTTGCATGAGCCATTTGGTCATCGTTCAGGTTAGAAAGGCTAATGAGTGCGCTGCGTCTGACCCCACCGACAACTACAACCTCGCCAATCTTGCACATGATGTCATGACACTCTATTGGAAATAGCCTACGACCTGATGCTGCTTTAAACTTCTCTATACAAAACTCGAACAGTTCTTCAAGAGGGGCTGGGCCACTGGCTCTACCACCAAAGGTCTTTAACCTTGCACCTGCAGGACGTACTTCTGATACATCCCACTGTGGTATCTGCCCTGCGTAGAGGAGCGAGATGAGTTCACGCAGTGATTTGGCCCAGCCCGGACGTGAATCGCCAACCTTGATGACTGTATCTGTGTGATGCATGTCTTCGTTGACGATTGGTAACTTCTCAATGTTGTGACGTTCAACAGAGAAGCCTACACCTGTGCCGCACATGAGTATGTACATTGTCTCATCAAACGCACGTGGGCTATCCACAGGCACATATGAACAGTTATATCCACCTACATTGCAACGGTCTAGTGCAGGACCAGATGTCATCAAGGCTCTCATGCTTGGCATAATATGCTGGTCAAGAACAGCAGTTTCTAGTTCTGCTCTCAGTTCATCAGCAAGTTTGTAATTATGCTTAGTGAGTAGATGCTCAGTAAGATAATCAAAGTATCGTGCTACTGTTTCGCTCCATGTTTCTCTTCGTTGTTCATCTTCTTTCCATCTTGCATAACGAGATAGAGCAATAAAGTTTTGGTAGTCTGTAGGTAAATGGTTACTTATCATTTTGTGTTACTCCTGTATTGTTCTTATGTTACGTATAATGATACCTTCTATATCATATAAATATTCTTGAAGGCTTTCTTCTAATTCTTCTGCTACATTTTCATCAGCAGGGACTGGGTATTCTTCTGGGTCTACATCCAATGTAAGAAACATTTTAACTCTCATCATCATAACGGTCCTCAACTTCGGTAATTAACTTGTCGAGATACCAACTGGCTTTCTTCAAGTCTTCAGTGCCATTTTTGTAACGGTAACGCCATAGATACTTCATAATGTTACCTTGAAGATAGTATTCAAATCCATTATCTAATGCAGCAGAGATAGCATCAATGCATTCAATACCAGCTTCATTATAGTGTGGTGGGCTGTTGACCATATCTACACCAGCATATGCTTCTTTTGCATCTCGCTCAATTTTTTCCATAATATTCTTGTAGCTTGTCATTATGCACTCCCTTCTGTTTTAGAACTAAAGTCAATCTTAACCACGTTGCCATCTGTTCCGACAACTCTTGGTTTATCTTGTAACTCAACTTCATAGTGCTTGTCAACCTTTTCCATAACATATGCATGTACTAATTCACGAAAGTCTTCGTTTAATTCCATCACTGGAATTGTTGATGCAAGCATTTTACAGAAGTGCATTACCTGAAAATAATCCTCTTCATCTAAAGAATTTTCTGGTTGTGTTATAATTGCAACATCAATCTCACCGTTCCATACACCATCACTATCTTGTGTTGGTCTAATACGCACAATAAAATCTTCTGGTTCTACTCTATCATACTCTCTTTTGCTCATCACTTTCTCCTTTTTACCTTTGTACCAGAGAACTTGATAAACTCTGGGTGTTTGTTCTTGCCTTTCTCCTTTAACCATTCTTCAGGCACGATTCTATTGTAACACATAAATCCGTGCTTGTCACACCACTCTCCGTAGGTAGACTTAGCACCCTTTCGTAGCTTACGTCTGTGGTTTTCAAACACAAAACGTATATCTAATTTGGGATGCTGCTTTTTTATAGCCAAGTGTTTGCGTCTATCTGCTGCTGTAAATATCCCTTTTGTTTCTATTATGATACCGTTAGGTAATACAAAGTCTGGTGTATAGGTACGGTAGGCTAGGTCTTCCCATTCTATCTTGATGCACTCGTAACCAAAGTCAATCTTTAGTTCTTTCAGATAATCAGATAGCTTTACCTCTAAGCCTGACCGATACCCATACTTACGTGCTGCCCTAAACTGTTTAAAGTTAGGTGGCATTACCGTAGGTTTCTCCATGTAAGACCACTATATCCCATAGCTTTCATCTCTTCACGTATCATAGCATCTGCTTCGTTACGTGCTTCGATAGCTGCTCTAAGGCCAGCAGTGCGCTTCTCACGATACTCTTTACGTAGTTCTGCGAGATGTGCTTCCGCTTCTTTAATTTGGTCTAGTAGTTCCTGTAATTCATCCTGCATTTCTATACTCCTTTCTTAATTCAACATAGTCTACAAGTTTTGGTGAAACAGCTTTTGACATTACAGCAGGACGCTGTACAAGATTAGGCCAGCAGTCTTTTCTGTATACGCAGAAAGAACACGTCTTATCAAGTATCTTATTACCTGTAGCTTTACCTCTAAATGTTTCTTCTATAGGTTCAAAGCAACGCTCAAACTTATTCTGTGTAACAGAATCAACCAACCTTTCTATCTTATTAACTTCCTTATCAATGTCAAGTCCTGTAGCTGGTACATACTTGAACTGACCATTAGCTTTGTTTACTACCCACCAGCCACCAGCTTTTTTGCCAGATGCTTTTGCATACCCTGCTAGTTGTGCAACATATCCAAAGGCATCACTGCTTGCCAGCGTGTCATAAGATTCAAACTTGTTTGTGTATGACCAGTTTGAAGCTGATTTAATATCGTCAACTGCATCCCTAATGATAATATCATATGTGCCAGATACGTTAGTATTACTGAGGTTAAGAGTAACCTTTTTGCTATTTTCATATTTTACTCCCGCTTCTTTTAGCAACCCTTTGAAGACAGCTTCAACAATGTCTCCAATCATCATGTTCATTACGAATGTAGTTGGCTTTGGTAGTCCAACCTCTGGTTTGTTCTTCTCATACCAAAGTTGGCAGGAGGGTCTGCCTACGTTTGACATACGCAAGCTAAACCCCCCACCATTTTTATGTCCACCAAACTGCCGCTTGAGTGCATCTTTAATGTCGCTTGCTACTTGGTCAATGGTGGTATCAGACATTGTTGTTTTGCCTGATACAGCATCTTCCATGTACTGATGCAATGCAAGTTCAGCAGGATGGTTCATTACGCTACCTCTTCTTCCTCAATCTCAATGTCAACCAAGTCATCTACAACATCAATGTCATCGTCATCCATGTCTGAGTTAGCTTTTTCAGCCCATGCGTTTGCAATGTACGAGTTGTAGTTATCCACCCATGCCATAAAGTCAGCAAACATTGCTTGGTCTTTATCGCTGATGTTGATTGTCTTTGAGACATCTAGCGACACTACTGGAAGGTAAAAGGCATTACCATTAGGTAATTTTCTTTCCTGAGTGTTAGCCGTAATTAAGTGTTGCACCGGAAGACGTTGCATTTTTGCAAGTGAGTTGAAACTCTCACCAACAATCTTGAAAGCATCACGATTGTCAATCTCCCATATGAATGGAACAGCACCAAGGTCAGCAGACTCACCATTAACGGTGATAGCATCTGACAATTCTACTGTACCAAGCACAACACGGACACGTTTAATCTGCTTGATTAACTCTTGCATCTTCTCTGGCAATGCCTTGAAGTCCTTGATGTAACCAGCAGGTTTGCCACAGTTAAAGCCACCGTCATTATCCTTGAGGTCTATGTTCAAGTCATCTGACATTAGTGTTTTAACGTAGCGATTAGGTGCGTCACCCATGCCACGTACAAAACGCTTGTACATGAAACGCTGCATGAATGGGCGTACCTTAATTGATGAAGCGTAATAAGTCTCGCCATCAGGAATCTCTAGCTTGTATGTACCACCAGAGACAACTTCCATGTTGACCATCTTACCCTTTACTTCTGTTTGCCCCATAACAGGGCTATGGTTGATACGCAAACGAGCCAAGCTGCTAGACTTCTGCTTTGAGTTAGCTGCTTCAGATGCAATACCCATTGCCTTTGCCATAGCTGCGTAGTTGTTGGTATCAATTGTTGTTAATTGTGTCATGTATTTTACTCCTTTGATAGTTGAAAGTTTGATAGTTATATCAGCTTACATCCTTCGTGTCAAGCCAATTGTTACCTATTTTTGACTCTAAAAGAAGAGGTACATTAAAGTTAACTCCCCATCTTAATGCAATCAAATTAGGTAACTCTTTATTTGTATTATTAATTACATCTATTACCTTTATCTCTTCATCAGGATGCACATCAATAACAATACTATCATGCACTGTATTAACTATACATGATTTCATATCAGAAAGCAACCCCTCAATGTGAAGTAATGCAATTGGTACGATATCTGCAGTAGCAAAAGACTGAACAGGATAGTTTTTTATCTGCGTAAAGTGTGATACCCTGCCACTTGCCTTGCGTACAACATCAGGAAAAGCAAACTCTCTGCCTGATGGGGTACGTATGACACCTGTATTTAAAGCCTCTTTAGCCAATCTGGTATGCCAAAGCCCGATACCTTCGTACTTCTCTGTGAAGTGTGTGTAGTATTTTGCTTCGGCAGGTGTGCGTCCGTACCCCGTTGCCCCGTAAAGGGGCGCAAAGGTGTGCGCTTTTGCATCCTGCCTATTCGTAGGCTGACCAGCTTCGGTAATAACTTTAGCGGTGTAACTGTGTACATCAAACCCAGTAGAAACTTCTTCAATTGCAACTCCATCTTGTGATAGGAAAGCGGCTGCACGAAACTCTAGCTGTGCAAAGTCAGCCTCAAGTATCTTACCACCCTTCCAACGTGAAACAAATACTTTTTTTACAGGAAACGTACCACCACGTGGCATGTTTTGCATGTTAGGGTCAGCCCCAGAGAGCCGACCAGTTTGTGTGCGGTGTTGCAATAAACGAACATGCAACTTGCCATCACTCTTAGTGTAAGTACGTATACCCTCAACAAATGAAGACAGGTATGTATCTACAGCACTCAAACGTCTGACCTTAGATAGAAACTCTGCTGCACCTGTCATGCCTTTTGCCTTGGCTATATTAGCCAGCGTTTCAAGATTTTCCTTACTTGTACTAAAACCATTTGCACTAGCCCACTTAGCTGATGGCGGTTTAAACTTGAGGCCAGCAATCTCGTTTGTGGAATTGAACAAAAACCCTGCAGTATTACAAGTAGGACAACGATTAGGTCTTGCATATGGTGTACCATCCTTCTTTGTTTTAGTTATGTACCCAGACCCAGAGCAATCTGTACATTGAACCGCTTTGGTTTTATACAGACGCTCTGTGTCGTTGGACAGGAGAGTGCGGAAGTCTGTGTCATCCATGTAACGGTCAATCGTATTAGCCCAATACGTTTTGTCTTTAACCTTACGTGAATAGATAACCCATGACAACTGCTCTGGACTATTCAAATTGATAGGTGTGTCACCCATCAGATTACGAACATGCTTTTGCAAATCCTTTACTAACTGTTCTCGCTCTTCTTCATACTCTTGTTTTACACTATCTAGTGCATCCTTGTCAACAGTAAATCCTGTTTGGTATATACGTGACAGTGAGACACAGACCTGATTGGTCAGGGTAACTGTGTCATACAGTCTACTATCTGTAGTATTAAGTTTATACATTAGCTTGTCAGCTAGTTCCTGTGTAGCATGAAGGTCAGCAGACAAGTAGTGACACAACTCGTTGTAAGGTATGTCACGTGTGCTGTACCCTTTAGCAAAGTATTCTTTTAGTGTTCCATCTTTTTGTGTTTCTAATTCGTATCGTTCTGCACAAGCTTCAAGAGACAGAGGTTTCTTCTGACCTCGTTGCAATACATACTCAGCAAGCATCGTGTCAAATACAGGGCCATCATATGTAAAGCCTGACTCCCACAACCACAGCAGGTCATGTGCTGCATTGTGCATGATGAGTACAGTTGCTTCATCTAAGAACCACTGCACACGCTCATGATAATCCTTTTGATTAGGAACATCTACATGGTCAAATGGAAAGTGTCTTTCTAAACCTTGGTCAGTCAATACACCAATCATAGTCAGTGAGTTGTCTGGCTCAAACGGGTCCATGTGTATCTTATTATCACGATGCGTGACTGTATTTTCTACGTCTAATACTAATTTCATTATGCTTTATACCTCGCTGTTTTATATTCTAGTTCACAGTGTACTACACCATGCCACCCTGTCAACTTATTTTTTACCACGTTGAGGTGACGCTGCGGGTCTTCCTCTTGCTCTGTTCCACTTTCATTTGTCTTGATGGGATTCTTAGCAATCAAAATCATAAGGTCAGCCTCTGCTGCCTTGCCTGTGCGTGAACCTTCCATCATAGATTGATTGAGAAGTATTTTTCCTTCTGCATCTGCTGATAGCTGTGACATGTAGAAGACTGCACACTCATGCTCTTTTGCAATCTGACGGGCATGAACAGCATTAGCTTTCAATGCCTCATCCTGTCTGGCATAACCACCCTTAGCAAACTTATCGCCCATGTCAAGCAGAACAATGTCTGGCTTGTATGTCTTACAGATGGACTCTACCCATGCCATGTCACGACCAGTGGCATCCTTTATCTTGATGCGTTCCTTGACAGGTGCATATAGGTCACGTGCTTTGCTTGGGTCACGTTTAATCTCTTGCATGGTCATACCTGTGGCTGCTGTCAAATACCTAGCACCAACACGGTGGTATCCCTCTTCGTTACATAAGATAATGCAGTTAGCACCTTGATGTGCAAACCCACCGGGGCTGGCAATCAAGCTGGCATGGAAGGATGTCTTACCTGTGTTTGGTCTAGCACCAATCTCAATTAAGTGTCCAGCGTTTACTCCCTCTACCTTACGTGTTAAGGGTGGTATGTTGAATGTCCAACGTGCCTCAAGGTCTGCCTTGGATAGCAGTGTGTCAAGGTCAATATCATCCCACTCAACCTTCAGGTCAGGTGTGAAGTCATCACTGTACTGCTCTAGCAGATTGCGTAGAGGTTCAAGTGTAGCCTTGTCACCATTGACGTAATCAAATCCAAGGTTAGCAATGTCTTCTCCAACTACTTGTTGGAACAGCTTGGACAATACCTCACCTGCAATATCGCCACCCAATGGTGTCTCCTTTTTTATTTTATGAAAGAGAGCAGAGTACGCTTGCTTCTGTGCTGTAGTCAGTGTTGGATTGTTAGACATAAACAATGCCTCAACCTCATCAGGTGTTACGGTACGCTCGTAACGCTGCATAGCAGTATCAACTGTCTGCTTTATCTTACGTACATCTTTACTGAACAGTCTGTCTGGACAACGTGCGCCACGATGGTCATCGTAGAACTCTTTGTTCATCAAACTTCTAACTAGTGATAATTCCATATGTCTCTCCTATCTCTGTCAAATTGTCTATGTCTACTTTGTTACGATACTTTAGGTCATCTGTCAAGCGCAACACCTTGACGTTGGGTACGTGACCTCTCAATTCTTTTGCAAAGCCAAGTGTCTTGGGCAGTGCGTCTGGGTCAAGAGCAATGACAGCAGTCGAGAACTGTGAGAGATACCTCTTGTGTCCTTCGGATAACGATGTTCCCAACACAGCAACACCAACAAACACATCATTACCCACAACTGCGGCACTCACACAGTCCTCAACAACTACAGCTACCTTACCATAGCCCATCGAAAAAGGCAAGGTGCTGTTACCATAGCGTTTCCACTTTGGTAGTCGGTTAGATAGTGTGCGACCAGTAGCATCAACTATCTTACCTTGATGTACAACGGGGAACACGACCCTATTCTCACGCACATCGTACATCAAATTCAACTCGTCTGCATTTATACCCCACTCCTCTGTGTATGTCAACACCTCACTACGATTGTTGTGTGGTACAACATAATCAGGAAGTACAAACGGTACATCAGAAGCGAACTCTTTTGCCCCAGTAAAGCCATCACGTATATCATCTACAGATAAATGTACACGAGTGCCACCTTTAGTATCACAAGAAGCCTTGTAACAATTCCATACAAGAGAACCCATGTTATTGGTCACTGTAAATGTTTTGTATCCTTTACATACAGGACAATTCATTCTCTTTGTACTACCATTAGGTATATCTATATCACTTATAGTGTTATATATATTATACATGTATTAATCACTTTCCTTTGCGGCACTTGATGTACTTGTACCATGATTTTTACGCTGTGTCAATGCGTAATCAGCACTGGTCAGTGTATTTTTTAGATAAGGTGTGACCGATTGTGCATTAGCATGTCCTGTAACCGACATTATCTGTCCGATACCGACACCTGCATCTACCATCTCAGTTGTGCCTGTCCTACGTAAGTCAGACAGACGTAATTCCTTTGGTAGTCCAGCCTCATCCATAATCTCACGTGCATATAACGGTAGTTTGTGCAACGTATAAGGTTGATAGACACCATGTATTGGTCTGGGTCTTGGTGCTACATAATCTTGAAAGCCAAAGTCTTCATTTTGTTGTACTAACATCTGATGCAACTCATCTGATATGGGCAAAAATACTTCTGCTCTACGCTTAGACTGCTCAATATGCACGGTCTGTTCAACCAGATTGACACTATCCCATGTCAGCATACGCATATCACCCAGACGTTGACACCATTCATATGCCATCTGTGCAATCAATCCTATGTTACGCCACCTAAAATCGCTGTAGGCTACGTCTAAGAACTTTTGTACATCCTCCCTACCCCAGACAACCTTACGCTTCTCAGCGGCCCGTTTACGGACGATAGCAAAAGGATTAGTCATACAGAGTTCCTCACGCACACCGTGATTAAACACGATGCGAGTAACAGATATGGTGTGGTTGGCAAGATGTATGCCACGTTCACACCACTCGTTATACGCTGTCTTTGCCATACGTGTTGTAATTTTGTCACACTCCAAAGAAAAAAGTTGCACTCCATCAACTTTTGTTTCTAGCATTACGTTCAGAAAGTATTTATATTGTGCTTTAGTTTCATCACGCAACTGCTTGTAATCATAGGAAGAAGTGTAATCATGTATTAGTTTTTGTAACTTCATGTTATCTCCTTAACTGATGCAGCTTTAGTGCTGCTCTACGTAACTCATCATGCCATGCAAGTTCTTCTGTAAACCGTTTTGGTATACCTGCATACCCATAATGTGCGCCAGCTATCATGCCAGCTACTGCACCACAGGTGTCACTGTCATGTCCACGATTGACTGCTTTGATAATACAATCAGCAAAGTTGTTTGTACTCATGAAAGCCCACATAGCACACTGATATGTTTCTACTACGTAACCACCTGACATAACCTTATTACGGTCAATGTCCCAATACAACTTGTACTTTCTGTATCTTTGCAATGCGTCACCATGCCACAGTTCGTGTGCAAATACACGGCTGTACTCGATAGCTGTCGGGCTACCGTGTGTCATGATTGTCTGTGCTACAGCTAACTCCATTGCACGTTCCGGTGTGGCAGATACCATGACGACAGGTGCAAGTCGCATCAGCGCACCATTACCTGATTCAGTGTCAAGTGATACTCCGTTGTACAACGTATTGTTTTTGTTGTAATTATGAATAGCACGTTGTGTTGTACTACCAATGTCAAAGCATTTCCCTCTTGGTATAAACTCACCTGCATTGTACCAGCGTGACCAGTTGTGCATGATATCAGCAGGATTGAACTCGCCATCATTGTCGATGAATGCTTGTGCCATAGCTAATGTCATAGCTGTATCATCAGTCCACTCACCCTTGTCCATATCATGATGACCACCCTTCATATACTTAGTGATATAGTCATCCGGTTCTCTGCTGGGCATGAACTCTAGGGGTGCGCCAAGCGCATCACCCACTGCGAGTCCGATGAACATACCCATTGCACTGTCTAATGTCAACATGGCGCACCTCCTTTCTATGCTGCTAGTTGTTTGAACTCGTTACTGTTTATCCACTGTGACACTTTGTTCTCTCTATTAAACATAGTCATAGCGGCAGTATCGTTGCCTGTGTTACGCATCTCAAAACCGTTACGTTCATCTGCGTATGTAGCGTAGTTAGTAAAGGCAGAATATAATGCCCACACATTACGTCCACGCACACTAACCTCTTGATTGTACAAGGTAAACATCTTGTCTGCCGCACGGTCAGACTTCAGTAACTTCTCCAAGAAAGCCCGTACATCTACCGACATCAGGCTAGTATCAGCCCAACGCTGTAGCTGTGCAGTACGTGTGTCAAAGTCCTGACGTGACTTGCGTAGGTCAGAGATGAACCTGTCCATGCTAAAGTTGGACGTGTTCTTTCTGCGTACCTTGTCGTGGTCTCCACGTATCATACCATTCAGGCAGAAGAAGTCAATCTCTCCAAAGAATACCTGATTGGAACAGCTACCGTCAATACCATGCAGAGCAATAATGCGTGGTGATATAACGCTGGCATGCTTGTCTGTTTTGATAAGGCTCGTCACGTTTGGAAATGTTACATCCATCATAGCCCAAGCATTGGAACGTGCATCACGCCAGCGCACCTCTGCCCCCTCAAGCTGTGTGTCAGATAGGTTCTCAATCATAGTGTCTTGTACACCGTGAAAGAAATCCTTGTGTGATGCACAGTTGAAGCTGTCACCTACTACTCCTATGTATTCGCCAGTGTTACCGTTGATTACATACTTCTTGTCACGCACTTTGGTTGGTTCAAACTTTACAGTAAAGTCTAAGTCAACTGGCACTGCGTCAATTATATTGTTCACAAAATCTAATGGCATATCTTTCTCCTTTCCTACCGTTAAATGATAATAAATGCTACAATAAAAATAATTAGTGCTTCCATAATCATGCTCCTCTCATCCATTGTGGCATACTACGTCCTTTGTTATAGCTGGCAAACTTAATCTTGTCAACCCTGTAAAAGGCACGATAAGCTGCAACAGGCCAGTGTTCATCTGTCTTTAGATGGTCAAGCCCACTGAAGCATTGCGGATGAGGGGTAACAAAGTTAGTATAATCAGGTATATACTTTGCCCCCTCTACTAATGCATCATAGTGACGCATAGATGCGTGTCCTGTGTTTGGTTCTCCTGTACGCTTGACAGGATACCTATATACATACTCATCATTCATAGCCTTGAGAAGACGTACCGCATACTTGTAGTTCATACGATTATCTCTAGCCCATACAGTGCATGGGTGATTTGCATATGCTATCTTGTACAAGCCAGCCTCTTCTGCAAACTCAGGCGCATGAATACGCACAGCTGTGTTTAGCATCTGTGCTTCCTCTAATACCATTTTAATAACGTGTTCATCACACAGCTGCTTGGCTATCGCATCAGGGTGATGGTCAATAATAAATCTATTCATACTACTTCTCCTCTGTTGGATAACATTTAATATGTATCTTATAATACTTGTCCTGATTCTCGTGATGTCTCATCTCCTCGTGTGATAAGAACTGACAATACTCTTGGGATAGTGCTTCTGTCAATATAGATTGGTTGTCTATGAACTGCCACTCCACACCTGTATGCCCCCACATACTTATGACTAGGGCAAACTCTTTCATCCCATTATTCTTTCTATGATACCCACTACAGCTGCATAGAACATGTAGCCAAACGCAGACCAGATTACAATGAACCCAACAATGCTAGGGTCACAGTAGCCATAGTCATCCTTTAATCCTAGCTTTCTCAGTAGTTTATTCATCATCATCAAGTTCCTCAAGCACATAGTCTGCATAATACTTTGGTCTGCCCTCATCATCCATCTGAGGTACAAACTTCATCACTCTGTGTAGTAAACATTCAATTTTTTCTAGTTTACCTACATCAGACATCCATAAATCACTACACTCATGTAATGTCTGAACTATATTTTTTAAGTCGTTGTGAGCCTTTAAAAACTCTACTCTTTCTTCGTGTGTTATGTTCATGTTACTTCTCCTTCTTTCTCCTTTAGTTTTCTCTTGCCATCCTGCCACCACTGAATCCGTGCCTTGATAGCTTCTTCTTCACACGGGCCACAGGTATGTATTAGTCTACCACGCTCATCGTATGTGCAGTCTTTGCACTTAGTCGTATCCATTTTCTCTCTTAAACTTATCCCATGCCTCAATAAATATCTCATTAAAGCTATGAAAATTTGCGTCCTCAAAGGCGGCAGAAGCTACCTCAAAAATATCTTGACCACTCCATTTGACTGTCTGTGACAATCTTACACCTCGCTCATAATTTTTTTCACTCATGCTCACCTCCATTGATATTCATAATTATAGTTGTACTCAGCATCAAGCCAATGCCACGCTTGTTCGTAGGCATAATCCCAGTTTGTATGATAGCCTGTAGCTATGTCATCATCGGCAATACACTTTGCCCAATGGTTAAGACTAGGCTCATGGTCAAGTGGCAGTTCTTCATTCATGTTCACCCCCTGCACCCCGGCCTAGTCCACCAAAATACTG
>VTLG01012775.1_pt1 | contig 49353 bp, 50 predicted proteins | sample 4694571 | NCBI WGS metagenome assembly VTLG01 (sample SAMN12604809, study PRJNA352737) | marine metagenome | biome: ENVO:00000447; feature: ENVO:00000209|ENVO:00000569|ENVO:01000036; material: ENVO:00002151; isolation source: viral sequences binned using virsorter ... | reverse complement strand
GGTGTCGTTGTCGTCTTCTAAAGCTCTCATAAATGGGACGTCAAGCTTTGATATTAATAAATCTCTTCTCTTTCTTATTTCCTCTAGTCTTTCTCTTATGATAATGCTGCGACCTTGTATTTTGATTTTGCCCTCTTCATTTAGGGTAGTAAACCTTCCATACGTCTCTGCGGCAAGCTCATCATTTTTATGGTAAAAGTATTTTTTTATTTGCTCTTTGTTTACCTCTGGGCGAATCTCTTCAAATCTAGCTACGGCCTGTTGCTCTGAAACGTCTGAAGAGAAAGAGAAAACATCTTTAGACCCATCTTTATAATATATAATTAAATTATTGTTTTTCATTGTTTAGCCGTTGCAATCTGTTCTAGCTTGTTTTTCATCTTGGTTCGTTGCCATTACAAAGAATATAGCATCTTTTAGGTATGAGCCGTCTATCATATGGCCTAAGTGTATATCAAAGTAATCCGCTTTTTTATCTAGACCTCCAAAGCCTTGCACGAAACCCGCAGGGTGATAATTAAAGTACGCGTCGCTTCCCCCTATATAAACTTCATCGTCGCTGGCGTTGTTCGCCCAAGGCGTGTCTGTCCCTCCGGAGGCGATTAAAGCGTCTCCAGCTCCACCCACTAAATTACTTTCGTAATCATCTACAGTTTCATTATCGCTGATCGTAGCAAATCTGCCGAGGCCAGCAAGCATAGAGTTATGGAAATAAGCTTTTTCGTTTGCGTTCATGCCCATTACCCAATAATGATCAGGATCAAATCCTTTATTTGGTTTAAAGTAAACCCTGTACCTTTTAAATCCTTTTGTAAATTTATAGTACTCATAATTTCCGCCCCCTAAATCAGTTCTTTCATAGTATGGGTGGTTGGTGTCAGTGGTATACCAATTATTGCTATCAGCAGAGTTGTCTTTATATCCACCTATTAAAAAGGTATTATTAGTATAATCTCCTCTAGGCCTATTCGCGTCGGATTGATTAGGTAAGAAGTACAAACAGCTCGCAGTGAAAAGGTCTTCTACTTGACCACCTACTCCCCAGAAACCACCAGAACCGTCATCCATAGGAGAAGGTTCGATTTGAACGTTGACTTGGCTGAAGTTGCTGCTGTCGTATGGCGTGTCAAATAGCATGGCGTACCTTACCCAAGGAATTTTTCGCCCACAATAAAAAGGCACATACCCTTTGTAGTCGTCAAAATCATCCGTGATATCTCTAATGCATTCTATATTCGTGCCCTGCCATTCTCCATTAATGTCAACTTTGATCCAAGCTTTCCAACCTTCGCCAATTAAGTCTATAACTTCTGGCGTAACTTTTTTAACCTCTAATACATCGGAAACTCTAGAGCTGCCCGCTACTAATTGTTTACCGTATGGATAAGTGGTCGAAGCGGTTACAGCGTTATACCTTGCAAATTTCTTATCTATGTCCCAAGTGATTCCGTTTAGCGTTTTATAAGTGATTAGGTTTTCATCAAAATCATCAGTATAAGCTATAGCTACATAAGCTAAATCCATATCGTCAGTTTTGAAGCTCGGGTCTACTTCAAAGACTGGGTCTGAACTATCGATTGGGTTTATTCTTAAGGTATTGAATTTGTAATCTGACCTTTTTAATCCCGTATAAGAGTTTGTGCTTTCTGTTGACCACACGTAATCTTCATAAGTAAAGGGCCTCTTGGCCGCTATGATATAAACAGATTTTGCGTCCGAGGCTCTACGAGTGTTGAATACTTTGATGTGAGCGTTTATATCAATAAACCCTTGCAGCGGCGCTTCTGAGTCAGCTTTTGTGGGCCTTGGGTTTTCTACGTATAGAATATCTTCGCCCTGAGTATTACCGTCCGAAGAGTATCTTGGAGTGCTTGAATAATCTCTAGCATCAACAACAAACGAAAGACTTCTGTATACATCATCTAAATTGACCGCATTGCCGTTCTCTACTTTCGTTAGGTTTATTAAATCTGCTTCTGGTAGCTCAAAAGAGGTAAAGCCTAGGTTCCAGTCCACTGGTTTAAAGTCGTTATTAGTAAAGAGAAGCGTGCCTGTTTCTGGATAACCTTTGTAAATTCGAATCCTATATGAAAATTCAAAAGATGTATTTTGGCCGAGCTCTTCTGGTAATTCTGTTTTCCAATTTATTCGGATGTCTGAACCATCAAACTCATCTACTATGTAACCGCCCTTATTCGTACCAGCAACGGGGTCACTTTCACCAGGATCATTACCTGACACTTCTGTATCATCATTTAATCTTAAATTGGTGATAGTAACATCTTTAATTGGGTCTACTGGCCCTAAACCTTGCGCTCCCCCCGGAGCCACAGAATTTTCTACGTAGCTGGATGAATACTGACCTAAAGAATTAACGGCATAAACCCTAAAGAAATAATGCGTTTGAGTAGAAGGTATAAACGAACCTGATGACGCGTTTGAAGCTATAGAATATATTTTATCAGTTAATAATTCATCGCTTGGAATATTCGAGTCAAATGGGTTATTGCTGTTGTTCGTCCCTGTTCCTTGAGATATGTAAACGGCGTAATGAGATAAGCCTCTCGTGGAAGTGGTGTTTGGAAGCACTGAATAATCTATTGCAGCGGTGTTGGGCGTCAACCTCCTATTCGGGTTATCGATTTGTAAACCGGCTGGGGTGAGGGGTTGTTGGAAACTTAACGCGTTTGTGTAGTTAAGTCTTTTATCTATTTCGTCATATTTAGCCTCGCTATATTCTGCGGCTGAAATTTCATATTGATTAATTTCTTTTTCAACTACATTAATAACCCTAAATCTTTTTGACTGATTTATTTGCTCTTGAATATCGATGTTTACATCAGCATCAACGCTGTTAGTTAAAATGCTCCAAGACATTTTATCGATTACATCACTTAAATTAATCTGTGTGCCAGCAGAATTCAAACAGTTACTACAATTAACCGTAACTAATGATTTACCTGTCGTGCCGCTATCATAATCGATATCTTCATTCGTTATTGTAAATTTTTGTACGTGATGATTACGAATGAATTGAATCTGTGATGAATCCTCTATGTCTGTCTGAGCTGGGTCATAAAAGAATGATGGAGCTGAAAGAGTAAGTTCGTAATTTCTGCCTTTATCGTTTCCGTCTTCCCCGTCTCCAGCAGAATCTAAGGGCGCTAGTTTACTATCTAAAAGAATAGTAAATTGAGAATTACTTACGCGAGTAAAGTCTAAAATCCTACCTCCGCGACGCTTCATTAATCTATTGGAGTCAGAAACAGTAAATACATCACCCGGCCTTAGCATTGAGCCCTGAGAACCCGTGACGAAAGATGCGGTTTCCGTTTCAAGCCTCTCTGTGGACAAAATCCACTTACCCATTCTAATGGCTTGGCCCCTACTAGAGCAACCGAAGGCGGTGATTTCTTTTTCTTTTATTCCGTATCTTCTTATGCCTTCTATATCATCTACGTACTCTACCGCTGGTTTGTAAAAGTTATCTTTGTCGTTGTATCTTACTATGGCTACGGTATGCCTTACTTTCCTGCTTGTGCTGCTATAAGTAAAGTCTCCATTTTCTACATCGCTATTTGTAAATTGAAATACTGAATCTTTCTTAGAGTCTTGAACGGCGTAAACAGTTCCCGTGCTATAATATATCATCGCCCTAAATATACTAGCCATGTCAGTAAGAACCTTAAAAGCGTCCTCTCTAGTTTGGATTAATACATTACAAGTGAATCTGGGCTCTAATCCGCCATCTGCTGAGGTAACTAAAGTGTCGCAATACTGAGCTATTTTATATAGCGTCCATTTATCTATCTTAACTTGCTCTATATACTTCCCTAAGCCATACCTCTTGTTGGTCATTAAGTCGTAAAAACACCAAGCGGGATTATCTGTCCAGACTTTTTCTGATTTAAATCCACCTTCCCAGTTACCTGTGTAGTGCCTATTTATTGGGTCGTAATTATCTGGTATTTTTACTTTTAAAAGCTTAACGTCGAAAGCTCTCTCAGGAACTTGCCCAAAGTACTCTGCGTTAAATTTGCTTTTAACTATGTAGCTATTGGGGGCAGTAAACGTATGGTTTACCTCCTCTTGGATCGTATCCAAAACTGTTGACATTTTAACATCTTGAGTTTTGGGTTCAGCGGTTTGGCGAATGATTTGGATTTCCCAACCTAGAAAGTCTCCATAACTATCGTCGGATTCAGCTTCTCCTCTGACAGCGCTTAAAGGAAGTATTAACTCTATATCTCTAATGTATGGGGTTGATAAATTACCTTGAAATTTTGTTCTTTTAGCTAGGGTGTAGACTGAGACTTCTTTACCAGAGTACATAGGTCTGTAGTAAAAATCTACTAACAAATCCGTATCAAGCAATTGACCGTAACCTTCGTTCGGCTCTTGAGGGGTGCCTCTATATCTATCTACTTTCCCCAAGGCTCCCAATTTAATTGCCATTCTAATTTTTGAACACTCTTTATTGTATATTTTATAGTATTTATAATGAGAGGTTTGATTTTCCTCTGAGCCTTTAATAACTTCTCCAACGGCTTTTATTCTTTTATTTTTAAACCCTTGAGTATTAAAAAGAGTTTGGTTAAGCTCAATGTCTATGTCTGTAAAGTTAAGTTTGCCGCTCGTCTTGTCTATTATAGGAACCTCATTCCAATAAATAGAACACATTTGTCCATGTTGTACATTGTTTGAGCCGGGGAGGATATTAGAGTTGCTAGAATTTATAAACTCATTCACGGTTACGGCGCTCGTACTTCCCCAACCTAAATCGCCCTCTGATCTACCGCTTGGATATAAATACTCTTCATGAACTAGGCCACCAATATCTGACTCACAAAGCATATCATATACTTCTGCGTGAGCTACGCTTATATACCTTACTTCGGTATCTTCGCCGTAATATATTCCTTTTGGTTTTTCGTCTTTTTGAGCCATTTTAAATCCCTAGTTTATGGATACCAAGTTCCATTATCATATATTTTCTTGTCAATGTTTTCCTGAGAAAAGCCTATCGTTGCTGACCCAACCAGCAAGCGCCCATACCCTACTGGCACTGGGCCACCTGGATTATAAGTATTTATAGGGCCGTTAAATAAATAAGATTCTCTTTTATTTACTGCGTCAATTTCTCTAAAGTCTTCGAACTCAGGCGGTTCAGCTAAAAGATTTGATAAGCCAGTTATCACAGCGAACAAGCCAAGCTGTATTAAGGTGGCTCCGAAAGCACTTTCCATTCCAAAGCCCACCCCCATAGTAAGAGCTCCACCCATCACCATCATCCAATCTTTCCCGCTATCTTCCCCTCCGCCTCCAGCACCTTCCAATACCGGAACGATATCTAAAGACTCCATATTTCTTTTTATGAAAAGTTCTGATTGGGGTGCGTCTTCTATTTTCTCTATGCTTTTCGAGATAGCGCTTTTCCCGTTAACTAAAACTCTATACTTAACATTTTGTTTGTCATTCTCTATAATGGTTTTAAACAACTTCGAATCGGTCATCACGTTTATAGCGTGCATAGCTTCTGGGATAGACTCTACTTCTAATTTCCAGTCTTTGCCAATTTCTTTACCTAGGTTTCCGTGTAATGTAACTTTAGTTAAGCTCATGATGTCTTATGATTTTGTTCGTTATTTTTTTATGCTTTTCTGTATACTCTTCTATCCTAGAGTAAGAGTTCGGCGGTTGATGTAATATTAAGTCATTACCCAAATAAATTATAATGTGATTTGAATTTATATTTTTCCTGCTCTTGGTTAATATGCAGTCGTATTTTTTTAATGAAGTTACTTCTATAAAACCCTCTCTTTCAAAGTTACTGTCAAACAGTCTGTCTAGATAGGTTTGCCATTGGCCGTCTCTGTGGTAATCGTTTAGAGATATATTAAGCTCCTTTTGGTAGAAGCTTCTCATTAAGGTATAGCAATCTGACTCCCCTATTTTAAAGGTCTTACCTATGTATTGATTAAAATTAGACAGGCTTGGATCAAACCTAGAGAAAGAGTTATCTCTTAATGAGTAAAGTATATAAATATAATCATGTAAAATACTATTAAACTTATCGTATTCTGAAAATCTTGATTCGTCTTCTTTTAAGTGAGAATGATATACAGCTAATATTTCGCCCAGCTTTGAAGCGGATAAAAAATCTTCTGGGTTAATTTTAAACTTGCCCTTTTCTTGAGATATATTTTTAGCTTTATAAGCGCCCATCTTTTCGACTATAAATCCGCAGCATTCTCTTGGCTCCTCTTCTTTAGCGTGTATTTTGATATCGTTTTTAATTTCTTCCGTTAAGATCACGATGTACCTCCTCTCCTAGAAGTTGGAAACGCTCCTATAGGTAGAGGGTCAGACCATCTCTTCTTGCAGCCGTTCATGGTTTTAGAGCATTCATCAGCTATCCAATAAAGACTGTTTGGTGGAGGGGCGCCCATACTATTACTCTTGGCTACGAAATAATAATTTACTCCATTTAATTGAGTTCTGCAAAAGTCTCCTGGTATGTATTCTGTTTCTTCGTTCCAAAGAGCCCCCGGTATATACTTGCGCGAACTAACTGAGCTTTCATTTAAGCTTGACACGCTTAGTAAATCTAGGATGTTTTCGTTTTTATAATTAGCTACTGGAGGAGCGTTGCCACTACTAGTAGCTTTACATTCACTGTTCTCGTTATAGTATAGGCTGTCGTGTTTGTACTTACCATTCTGACTATCTAATCGACTGTTTAAGTCTGCGTTTTTAACAGTATTATATTCGTAGCAACACCCTTCCCCTCGGTAAGTCCATACACAATTTACTTCCGTTACTATTCTACCCGGCAATTTTAAGTCATGAACATCAAAGGGGCTTGCTAATTCAAATTCTAGTGTATTTTTATTTTCTCCTGACTTTCTGTCTATAATGTATAAATCTTCAGGAAAGGTTGCGCTTGGGGTTGGCTCAAAATCTTTAGGGGCTGGATTAGCTGGAGACCAAAGCTCTTGAGTGTTTGTCCCGTAGTTCTTGTAAAAATTTCTACCGTCAATATATTTAACAAACGTTCTTATCCTTCTTACTTCTGCTCCTGATAGATTATCTAAATCTCTTACCGCGTATCTAATGTATTTTATCCTTTCTAATACGTCGGAGTCTAAGCCTTCTGGGTTAGCTGTAATTGAAAGTCTTGGTGTCGGAGGAGAGCCTTTGGCTGAGGTTTCAAATCCATCGGCTTTTATTGGGGCTGGAAAATATTCTTTACCACCAAACCATATAGATGTATTTATTGATTTTAAGTTATTGTGAAATCTCAATTCGGTGGATAAGTCAGCTCTGTCTGTATTAACTACTCTTTCGTTTCTAACTAAAAGCTTACTTAAGTCTATTTCGTAAAGAGTTATAAGCGCAGAAGGCTCTAAAGAGTGAACTTCTTTAGAGATTTTTTTAGTTATTGATTGAGCGTTTGTTGGTTCCATGGTTTAGTCTACCACCTCTTCAAATGTGGCGGAAATTTGATAATTATTTTGAAAGTTCATCGTTACGTCCCAGCTCCTACATATAAATTTTTTCACTGAATTGTATGGAGAGGGAGGCGTGAAGGCGAAAGCTTCTTGAGCTCCTCTTTGGTGAAGGAAGTGGGCTATGGCTGTGGCTTCGGCTTCGTCTCGTTTGTCAAAGTTTAACGATACCCTTAAGAGGTTGGAGTTAATATTCTCGGGAGACCTCTGCTCGTAGCCATCGCCAAACTTTATCACTTTAACCATAGGCTCTGAAGATATACTTGGAGCGTAACTTGGAACCCAAAAGAAGTGGGGAATAATTTCATTGGCAGTTCCATAGGGCGTAGTTCCACCCCAGTAGGCGCTGCTTGCTGTACTCGGCAAATGAATAGAGTTGGTAGAGCTTGTGTGAGCTTGTATACAATAATAGTGTTTTTCGTCGGCGCTATTAAGCACGACTTCATTTTTGGAGTAGCTCTGGGATGTATTATCCCAATTACTTATGTTATATATAGAAGCCATATTCCTTTTTCCTTACTTTATTTTACACTTATACAGGCAGAAAATAAAAAAATCTTGCGGATTATCAGTGTAAATAATAAAATAGGAACAAGGTTTAAGGATGGCCACTTATTACGGATACAACAACGTAAAATTCACTGTAGGAAGTCAATCGATTTTGGTTGAAAACGTGTCTTTTTCTTTGGGGTCTAGACTCGCTGAAAAGCAAGAAATTGACAGAAAAGGCGGTTTTGACTACAGCGTAGAGAACGGGGCAGAGGGCTCTCTTTCTTTGACTTATTATCTGGAGGGTGCAGACCCACTACTTCCTTACTTGAATACTGAATCATTCGTTGCTTTTGAAGCTGCTGGATTAACCCAGCAAAAAGCTTACTTAACATCTTATTCTATTGTTTCTGACCCTTTTAGCCCAGTTAAAGTTAATGTTAATTTATCTATTTACGAAGATTTTGGCGGAACATTTTCGCCAGCGACTTTAGATAACGAGGAGAGAGTGTATTTAAAGAACTCTGATATGGTCGTATCTTTTGAGGGGATCAATGCCACCTCAAATATAACCTCGATGAACTATAGCGTAACTAAAGCTGTTGAGCCAATTTATTTAGCTGACGGGACACTAGTTCCTTCTGGGCTTAAATTAAAAGAAATTTCTACATCTTTAAGTCTGGAAAGCTACGGCTTTACTGAGGCCCTACCCTATAACGGGAAGACCGTTTCAACGTCTTTCTCTTTAGGGGAAAACGAATATCACGTAAATGGGATAATGGAAGCTAAAGATATAGGGTTTTCTTTTGGCGAAAAAATTAAAGCAACCCTTAGCGTTAAATCGAATTCGTATGGAAAAGCTCCGACGCTTAGAGAGTCAAATACTGGCGGAGCAAAAAATACTGGAGATTATTGGAGTATATACGGACACAATTTACTTGACACAACCGCTGTTTATTTTAATAATAATATAAGAACTAATGAATTTACAACCTATGCTACATCTGATAATGGAAACGATAGTTATATCAAAATTAAAATTCCTAGATTTGCTAAATCAGGACCAATAAAGGTATTCACCCCTTATGGCGAAGCAGTACACTCGCAGAGGTCAGGAGGAGCATCTATAATCGCAAACATTAACTCAACTTACGTACCATAATGTCAATCTATAGCGGAAAAATAGGAGACATCATAGAGTTCAACGCTTTAAACGCTGGCTCTGTTACTGGCGTTAAATTCGGAGCCAGTGCTATCTCTAAAAACTTTAAGATTCAACCTGATTTATCTACCGTTTTAGCTAGAGTACCTACTGATGCCTATTGGGGTCAAGTAAGCTTTTATAAAACTCCAATTAATAATGTATATAACGTTGTTGGTTCTGGCTACGCAAAGTCTGGAGCGTTAAGTGATTTACAAAGCAAATTAACTTCTTTAAATTTATATTCTTCTAATTGTACTTCTGGAGATATAACCTATACGAACACCTATGAGGCTACCGCCTTGTGTGATTTAAAGGCTACGGGCAAAGCTAAAGCTGAAACCTCTGGCATTCTTTACGACGCTTATGGAAGTGGTTGGTGTGGAGATAATACAAATGGATTTACTTCTAGCGGTTATTCAGCTAGTAATACAAGGCTGCATGATTTCTCCATGTTTCAAGACAACTCTGGAAACTGGCTAGCTTTAGGCTTTGTTCAAAATACTGGCGACTTTATATATCAAACCGCCAAGTTAGACGTAACATGCGTTGAGACATCGGTGGAGACTACTCCTCACAGTTTTGTACCTGTACCTCTCATTACCAACTTTAACCCTAAAGAAGCCAGCCAAGGAAATAGCTTGAGAATTGCTGGCAACGCTTTCTTTGGCGTTTCGGATGTTAGAATTAATAACGTTCAGGTTCCTCATGTGGTTACGAGTAACTACGAAATAACTGGAACTATACCTGCTGGAACTTTCGCTCATAAAATACAAATTACTGGCCCCTCTGGAGTAAAGGCGAACAGCCTTAATGAGTTTGTGACCTTCTCGCCTTTGGCTGGAGCTACTCTTAATAGAAATTTAACTTTAGCTTCTGGGCGATCCTTGACAGTAAACAAAGGCTATACTGGTACAGTCTCTATACTTGGAGATAATGTTTCTGGAATAACTTTAGCTCAGTTAACGGATCAAAATTCTATACATACAAACATATTGAGCGATCCAACCTTTGGCTTTACTCCCAATACGGTTTACTTTTCGCCTCAGAATTTACAAGTAGGTAAATACGATTTAACGGTTGGGAACCCTATCAACAACGCGTTCCTTAGCGGGGCTATAAATATAATTGGAACGCCCAGCTTTTCTTATTCTTATAATAAAGTTTCAACCATAAATTTAATAAACGAACCATCAACCTACAGCGATAGAGCTTCTTTACAAGATACTTTTCTTAATAAGACTTATGAATTCTCAACCTCTCAAGACGCGGAGCAGTTCTGCTTACGTTTTGATAACGCGTCAAATGACGGCTCAACTTCTTACAATCTACAAAAAGCTATAACAAATCCAAACTCTACACATGTTGATAAGTATTTTATTAGGGGCACTGGAGAATATATTCAACAGGCTAGGGTTACGGCGGCAGCTAAATGGGCTAGCGGAATTTACACTACAGACTTTAATGGTAATCATTATGATTCCTATTCTGAAAAGCTCAAAAAATGCATATGTGAAATAACTAATTCGGGAGACGCGCTTTATGGTTACGATGAAGGCGCTACCGCTTTAAGTTTTTTCGCTACAGGCCTAGCACAAACAGGTAACGATCTAGCTATAAAAGCACAAAACCAAAATAGCATAGATACACAGGCGGCAGCTTACCCTTTATACACGCTGGTGTCAACGACTCATTTTAGCTCTAACGAAACTAAGTCTTACTCTTTTAGCTCTGGAATAAACTATCCATTTCCGACGACGACATTGAACTCATGCTCTAACCCTTTCTGGGACCCTCTTTACGCTTCTGGAAAAGCTCAGCTGTATCCTCATGGTGATTGGGAAAATTCCGCATCAGGTCTCGTAAATAGTGGGTGTAGTTGGACAGATTCGATAGGCTTTAATAATTCTCCCGTCGCTACTTTGAGCGGCGTAGGTAAAACTGAATTTCTTGCTCTCCAATCAGTGTCGCTACAAAGAGAAGCGAATTATTACGGTTGCAGAACTGGCCTCTATGAATACTCTGTTGTTTCCCATAATGGTAGCGCGGCTAATTCTGGAGCAATGTATGGATATTGTTCAGGAGTCGTTGAACAGGTCGGTGACACACCTTCTGAATGCACAATAAGTGGCGCAATGAGTGGGGTTCTGACAGGGGTAATAAAAACCACAAAGGAAGAGCTCTCTGGTTTATATTTAAATTATACTATAACTTCTAGCTCTGTACAAACTGGCGTGCGAGTCGGATCGTTTCCAATTTGTACCGTGGCCGGTACAGGCGTTGACCAGGCTTCAGCCGACTCCAGTAGGGCCGATTATTCTCAAAAATTTTATGATAGTGGTGTTTGCATAAATGATTTACAGGGCACGCGAAGCACTATAAACATAAATAATAATCCTATATCTTTTTCTTCCCCCACGACTGGAAATGACGGACTAACTTACTGGTCTGAGGCTACAGGCATAGGAAGTAGGGAGTGGTTCGTTAAGTATATGCCAAGCTTTACAGGGCAAAGAACAAAGCTTGTGGCTGAAATAGAATGCCCCGAATCGACTACGGCCAATGTAACTTTAAACAGAAATGAAATTACTCATGTCGCTAGCGGTTTAGCTACTAAATCTGCTGGTTGGGACGGATGGATCACAACTCTGGATGTAAGCTGTACCACAGCAACGAATGGCTATGAAAATCATTGCTCTATTGATGTGCCTTATAATGGAAGCGGGTGTTGGGAAGGTAATTTTGAAGCAGGAAATTATAGACTCGCATATAGAAGCGGCTCTTATATTGATTCTAACAATTTGCACTTTATAGGGGTGGGAAATTTAACGGTTAATAAATATGAATAAAGTTATACGACAAGGAGAAACTTTAAAAATAAACGGGGAAAATATTTATCCCGGTGCTGATACTGTTGTATACTGGAATTCCGTAAGCCAAAACAATCTGGCAAAAATTGTCGTTCCGCCATCTGATTCGAGCGTTTCTGTTTTAGTTCCTGAAGGTTTATTGGATACTAATAAAATTGTTATATGTAATTCCGTTGGATGCTACACAGGAACCCAACAGTATGATTACGTAGGGTTTCCTCAGGTGGATAGCTTTAGTCATATATCTAGGAATTGGGGCTCAGAAATTCTTTTAAGAGGAAACCATTTAAAAGGGGTTACTGGCGTTAGGCTTGACCAATACGATGGCGAGACGTATTATACGTCATTCGATTTACCATCTAAAAATAAATTGACATTTTATATGCCTAACGATTTCGCGTATGGAAATGTGAATCTCCTTTCTAAAGTGGGTAGCTTTTCTTCTACTCAGTTTATCACTGGTATAGCCCCACCAATAGAAGGTAAATTTATTGACGATGGCAAAATGTATTTTGGTGATACAATTACAGTGCAAGGAAGGTCTTTACATAAAGTTAATAGACTTAAAATGGAAGGCTTAAATCAAGATATATATGTAAACAGTGGACAGATTACAAAGATGGGCTCTACTGGGTTACACTTTCAGCTTCCTCAAGGCATTAAAGAAGTTGGCAGCTTGTATCTACAAAATCAATCTGGACAATTTTCAAATAACACTTACAGCTCTACGGTTTATGAAGAGTTTGGTGTTTATCCGTTGAATGTTTATTCACCTAGTATAAATTCTGTAAATAAATCTTACGCAAAATATAATGAAGAAATTTTAGTGTCAGGCATTAACCTAAACAAAAGTAAAATATTATTTTTGGATTATAATGATAAATATACTCAAGGCACTCTCGTAAACTCTGGGGAGTATTACCAGACAGTTAGGACCCCTAAGAATACACAGTCTAATAGGATACTCGCCAGCGGTAGTCAGTCCCCATACTCAGGTTTAGCTTTTAGCCCCACGGTATTAAACACTTTACCCACTATAGAATCAACCTCTGGCGATTGGAGCGTTGGCTCAGTGGTTAAGATCAACGCTATTAACGCTTTTAATACGTTTGAAGCAGTAGGAATAACAGGAAGCAATCTGGTCAAAAGCGGATTAAATGAAATAGCATACGTTGCAAACGCGGAAGGGAAAAGCAATGCTAATTATCACTTTGGAGTAATGTCTTACGATAACTCATCAATGATACCTGACGCTTCTTTAGGTCAAACCGTTATATCGGCGGTTGTAAATTCTGATTTTATAGGAGAAGGGCATCCATTTTTAATAGACAAGAAGCAAATTGGAAATGAAAACTCCATACAAGAGTTAAACTCTAATTTAAGCTTATACAATATAAAATCTTTTATACCTTCCGTAACTGGAGCAAAGATTACCATCAGCGGCAAGAAACCAAATGTTACCAAGCTGAGTGTTTATAAAACCTCTTCGTCTGGAACCTTGGGTATTTCAGGCAATTACTTTTTAGGCGCGACAGGGGTTCAGATTTTTGGAGGAGGGCAGACGTCTACCTTATCTCACGACCACTTTATCGGTCATTCGACGCCGAATACTAGAGGCATAGGCATATTTAGAAATCAAGTTGGCGTGTTAAGCGACTATGATCAAACACATTTTGTGTATTTAAATCTGAACGACTTTACTTTTACAAACAAATCTGGAGAACTTAAAATATTAACACCTTACCATGAGTAATAATATACTTACATTTATAGACGAGCCAAGTATAACAACTTTCACGCCTTCGGTGGGGTTTGCTGGTACTCAATTTACTATTCAAGGGGATAATTTAGAGGATGCAGAAACTATATATTTTATTGAAGCGATAACTAACGTTTCCTATTTCGCTACCTTTCAGAAAATCGATTCAGGCGGCTCCACTGTAATACAAGGCACCGTACCAGACATAGATTCAACTAAAAGAGATTATATAGTTAGAATAGAAAACTCTTTGGGGAGTCACGATTGGTGTTGTTTTAGCCCTTACCAAGCAACCCAGACTAACATAAGCAATATTTCTGGAGACGACTCTAAACAAGTGTTCGACAAACTGACTATAAACGCTGAAATAAGCGACGCCCCCACAAACACCCAAGGCTTTCAGGTCTTAGACCTTGATTATAAACCCGCAAAAATAGGAAACAAATTACTAGTACAATGTGAGCTTAGCTTGCAATCTAACTTTTGGGGCTCTGCTGTTGTTGCTTTGTTTAAGGACTCCGAAGCGTTTCCAAGAAAAGCGTGGAACTTTGGTTTGCAAGGCTTAAACTTCGGGCAGGTAGCCAAATTAACTTACGTCGCAGACATAGATACTTTAAGTACTCAATATTGGAAAGTGAGAATAGGTAGAGCGGCAGGGACTTACCCATTAATATATTTAAACAGAAACTCTCAAACCTTTAACGCCTACAACGGAAACACTAGCTCTGTAATGGTTATAACAGAAATAGATAATTAAGAATTATTATGAACATACCTGAAATTTTAGAAACATTTTATTCAGAACATGAGTGGTTAATCACTGGTGAAGATTATGAATCTCTGTCTTGGGGTGAGAATAATTCTATATCAAAACCTTCTTTGGAAGAGCTGCAAGAGAAGTGGGATAATGACCGAGCCCCAATTGATAATAACGTAACGCAAAAAGTACGACAAGAAAAAATACTGTCTGCATGGCCCATTGAAAAACAATTTGAAGCAATAACTGAGTATCATATGGATAGGCCAGAAAAGTTAAACGAACTTCTAGACCACATACAAAAAGTCAAAGAAGACAACCCTAAGGCTTCTTAGCTTTTTGAATTCTGTCTATTAGCTCAAAGATTTTAATGTTTGGGATATTTTTTACAGTCTCAAAGGACTCCGCTTTGTCGTAGCCCTCTTTAACAAGCTTCTTCTTTAGTTGATCAAAAGAGATTCCTCTTTGTTTCATTAGGGAGGAAAGGTGCTCTTTAGGATCAAAGTTATTTGCTTGTTCGTTATTTGTTTGCGCTTGTTTGGAGCCGCTTCCCGCGCCTAATTCGTCTTGACCTACGATATTAATCCTTAAGAAATTTCTAACACAACGAACGAAAGACCTGTTTTCTGCTATAGCAGCTAGGTAATCCGAAGCGAAACTGTGAGTATTGCCTGGTGAAGCGTCGGCAATCGCTGAAAACACAACCTCTCTACCCTCTGTTTCAAAGTTGGGAATCCATTTGATTTTACAAGTGGCTACTACATAATCGGCGCTGGGTGTTTTAACGTCATATTCAACTGAAGAATAACCTCTAATTTGGGCTAACTCTTTTATTCCGCCTAAGAGTATTAGGAGTTCTTTGTCGTCTAATTTGGTTACGTCGGTCTCTTGAGTCCTTTGCCTATTAGGGACTAGATATTCAACCTTAGCCATCTTTCTCCAGTCTACGAATCCGTTATCGTCGAATACGTAATTTATTTTAGGTTGGGAGATGAGACCGTTTTCATCTCTAGTTATAGAGGTGACAGACTCTTCGACTTCTGAGAAGCCTACAGTTTTTTTTCTAGCCATATTTTAAAAGTACCACAAACTTTGGCTTTAGTCAAGTTTTTTCATGATGTAAAAATCTTCCAAGTCCAACCAGAAATCATCTTCATCTATTAAGTCGAAGCACGGTTCTGAAATCATGTCTTCAACTTCCCACTCTTTATTCAAGGATGCAACGCTGTTGTATACTTTGCCGTCTTTGACTATTTTTTGTCGGCTTTTAAATAAAAGCTTTTCTTTGCCAAAATTTAATACCTTTTCCTTCTTTTCTTCGTTTATTACTTTTTGAAAGATAAAGTTGTAATCTAAATATTTAAATTTTAAGTCGCTAAACTTTTCCCCCTTCAGATTAGTTAGAAGAATGTAGTTTATACCTGTGCTATGTAGCTTCTTTACGAATTTTATATCATTATCTTTGTTTACCCAATAAACAACGTCTTGTATTTTCTCTTTATGTTTGTTAATGATTTCGATATCTATTGGTTTTTTAGTTATAATTGAAACAGACTCGTAACTCTGCAATATAGCCTCTAAGATTTTTTCATCAAAATGTAAATCCATTCTAACTATTAGATGCCCGAGTTCTTTTAAGCTATAAGTTAACGAGGATGGCACTAAGCTTATTTTCATTTTATTGTAATCATCCCCAAAGAAGACACTTTCTTTGTTAACTTTATCTTCGGAACCTAAAAGCTCTAATACGCTATTAGCAATATCTTCTGGTTTTATTTTATTTATCGATTTATTTGGGCCTTCTTCGTGGTTGAATGTCGGTTTACTTTCTGACCTGTCTGGCTCAAAAAGTCTTATGTCTTTTGGGTCGCTCCAATACGGTCTACAGTTATTAGCCCAATTAGTAGAGTAAAGGCAGACTATTTTCTTGCTGAAACCTGAAGCTACATGTGCGCCAAAACTGTCTACCCCCAAATGTAAAATCCCATTTTTGATAAGATACGCAGCTTGACTAATCTTGGTTGTGCCTTGGGTCCAAATGCACTGCTTCATGGGCGCATCGTCTTTCGCTCCTATTTGAACCACCTTAATACTTTTATCTTCTAGTATTGGGTTTAAATGCCCTATAACTTCGTTCCAATAATCGTACTGCTTTTCTGCAAAATTACTAAATGGTTGAAAGGTTATGTATCTCTCTATACCTAATGGGTAATATAGAGTATATATGTAAGGCTTGTCAACCTTTAAGCCGCAGTGTAGAGCGTATGTATCTAATAAATGCATTTTTAATTATTCATATTTATAATCCTTAAAGGCTATTTTGTCTTTGCCGTTATGAGGATAAGTTATCACTCTTTGTGTATTTACGAAAGGAAGAAAGGCTATTTCAAAGTACCCTTTATGAGTTCCCGCCCCTTCTAAGAAGGTGAAGTTTTCCATTTGAGGAAGGTATGGTATAACTTTATGAACGTGGGGCGCTCCGTCGAGTACGTCTATAAAGTGAGACTTAGTAGCCACGTATAAGTTATAATCTGGATAGGTTTCATGTATAGACCTAAACAGTGAAGTTGATAAATATATATCCCCAATGCTTTCTGGCATTACGTATAGAAGCCTTCGGCCTTCGTCGTCTTTATCCAACAAATCGGAGAAGCCTTCTACACCCATAAGGTAGTTCCACTTATCTTTTTGATTTTCTTTTTGAGCTACCGTTCTAAAATATTTTTCTATCTCTTTTCTTTCAACCCCTTTCTCCAGTTCTTCTAGCCAATACTTATAACCATCGTTATGCTTATTGACATGCTTCATCTTTAATACGTTATGGTATAAGAAAAGAACCCACTCTGAATTATTTTCTATTTCGGGGATTTGAATGAAGGGACTCTTTTCTTCTACTTCCCCCACCTTTGAAAAGTCGCATTTCACCTCTGGACAAGAGTCAATAAATTTTTCTATCTTTTTACCCACAGACTCTATCGAAAAGTTTTTAACCGCCCACTGTCTAGACTTTTTACCCAGCCTAACTCTTTCTTTTGGGGGCATTTTGAATACCCTTTCTAATTGAGAGGCTATAGAGGTGGGGTCAGTGGAGGCTTTTATAAATTGCGTTCCTGTCTCTCTATACTCAGACCAATCTAAAGCTAAAGACTGCGCTCCTTCTTGGCACATTTCTTCTCCGCAGCTATAATTTGTGACCAACGTGATCAATTCCGCCAACTTAGCTTCTTGAATTGGAAACTCTTGCCCCCCTGAGGTGAACGGGTGGCAGTATACGTCCATTAAGTTGTATATTTCGTTAAGTTCTTCTTCTGTTACTCCCACTACTGGGTTAGAGGTTACAACTGACTCTGTAGACATGCAGTTTGAACAATTTAAATTCTCACCAACAAAAGCCTTTACTGTATACTTATGGCAGTTTTTACACACGTAGGTAGAGAGTATATCTTTAGAGCTTATCCCTTTCTCTTTTGCTAGTGCGGGTATATCCCAAGTTTCACTAAAGCAGGTGTGGAGTAGTAGTTTTGCATTCTTGGCTTCAGGATTATTGTCTTTAAGCTTTTTGAATCCATCTAAAAGGTTGGGTACGCTTTTTCTAAGCTGGTTTCTAAAAACAAACCCTATAATAAAATCATCTTCTTTTAATTTATTAGCTTTTCTTAGGGCCGTTCTTTTGTCGTTATTTAATTTGCGAAATACTGTCGTATCTAAAGCTCCATGAATAGTTTTAACATGCTTATGCCCAAGTTCGTGAAGCGCGTCCGTTGCGAAGCTACTCCAAATCCAGTAGTTCTTTACTTTATCTGCCTTCTCTACCGCTGAAGGCAGGATCGGTAGAGAATCTAAAGTCGTCCAGATTACTGAATTTATTTCATTAAACCAAGGCTTTTCGATAGCGAAGTCTATACCCCAAATGTCTTGGGCCGCTATGTATACATCAGGCTTCTCTTGTTTTATTATTCTATCTAAAAAATGCGCCCCATAAGCAGCTAGACGACCTAGGTTCGGGTCTTTATTTATGTGGTCTAACTCTATTTGATCATCTGGTAATGTACCAATAGATTTCCAAGGCGTTTTCTCTAAGAATTCAGCAGACCAGCTTGCCCCGCAGGAGTAATGAACCAAGTCGTACTTCCCTGTTTTATACAGGTATGTTAAAATGGCTTTAGCATTTCTACCAAAGCCAGTCTTAGCTAGTGAATAATCACTTTGAAATACAACTTTTTTCTTTTTCATTTACCAGATGTCTTCCTCGTCGTCGCTTTGAGGTTTTGTCTCTGGTTTATTATACTTAACTTTATTTGTTGCTTCTAATACTTTTTGCTCTTGAATCTCAAAGCTTTTATCTAAGAGAAACGCTAGATGATTTCTCAACAATACAGCCTCGTTAAAGTATAGACCTATCAAGAACGACGACTTTTGAGTAGTATCTTCTTTACCCTGTTTGGATACCGAGTAGGAAAAGCCTACTTGTTTCCCATCTCTCATGTATGGACCAAAGGAAAACTGAACAACTTGCAGACTACTGCTGTGATAACCCTTAAACTCTACACTTCTTTCTAGAGCGTCGATGAATCCAGCCACTTCAGCTTGACTAAGTTTAATTATTACATTTTTAGATGGGTTATCTTTGTTGGCTTGAAAAGACCCAGTTTTTTTATTGGCGTCCCAAGAAGCTTGTTTTATCAGCGTGGTGAAAAACGAGCCATCATTGTGATTTAAATAAAACTGACAAGCGGAACCTGTCATTTTCGCGTTCGGTTTGTAAAACTGTACCATCTATATATAATACTCCTTTCTTGCTTAAAAGTCAAGCCTTCAGCTCTGATAATTTCGTGTATACCTTTTGGTCTTGAACGCCGATTAGGTTGGCGAAAACCGCGTCTCCGTCCGTTTTCCGACCTTTTACTATTACAATATTTCTCTTTTCTGGTAGGCCGTTATTCATGTTTTCGCACTTGTCTATACTGTCGTTGAATATGAGAGCCTGTATAGTGCCTGTTTCGTCCGAGACTTCGATCTTAAGGTACTTGTTACCCGCTCTGGACTTCCCCTTCCAAACGTCCTCTACGCGCCCTATAAAGGCCGTATTGACGCGTTCTGGTAGCTCCATGATTTCTCTTATACCCTGCAAATCTTTACGCTTTTCAGAGAAGATATCTATGAGGGTTTTATTGTAAGTGTATCCCAGAAGCATCTTCTCATAATACCAATTAGCAAAATTCTCAGCTTTAGAATTAAGCATATATATGTTTAAATATGGCTTATACTTCTTCTTGATTGTCTCATACCTAGAGTCTTTGATTACCACCTTATTCTTCTCGTCTTTAAATCTAGTTAAGAATTTTATAACATCAACTAAATCATATTTCATTCGTTCTCCAAGACTCATAGCGTACTTCTTCTCTCTGGAAGTGAGCAAGTTCCAAAGCTGCGCCTCCAGCACGACCTTGCTTCTACCCTGTTTTACGTCGCTCTCTAAAGCTCCAGCCTGAATCAGTGCTGACAGCACCCCGATGTTAAGTTTAGCCTCTTCTGCGGCCTTAAAGATTTCAAACTTGTTAGCGTAAACGTCTTTGAAGTTATTGATCTTTTCTATAGATTTCTCAGATATTCCTTTGATCGAAAGTAAACCAAATCTAATATTATTCCCTTCGATGGTGAAGTCCATTTCCGATTTAGTAAGATGTGGAGGGAGTAATTTGATATCAAACAAATCCATTTCTTTATGGATTTTAGAAATTTCAGCGATAGGGTCAGGCTCATGACGAGTCATTTTCAATAAAGACAGAAAGAACTCTTTCGGGTGCTTGAACTTTAAGTAAACTGTCGAAGCTGCAAGCGCTGCGTAGCTAACACTGTGGGATTTATTAAAAGAATAGTTGGCTGAATCCTCTAGAATTTGCCAAAGAATATCTCCAATCTCTGGGTCAAGACCCTTCTCTTTAATCTTATCTTTAATCTTCTTTTTCCATTTTCTGGCTTCTGAGCGTTTTTTCTTACCTACAATGCGTCGTAAAATTTCAGCTTCATCAAGTGTGAATCCGATTTTATTAGCCATCTTCATCAACTGTTCTTGGTATAAAGCTACACCCCCTGTCTCTTTTAAGATGTCGTCAAAAAATGGATGGATGGGTTCGTAAACGTCACTGTTCGCATAACTAGCGTACTGATCTACGAACGCCATCGCGCCCGGACGTGCCAGTGCCAGCACGGCACTCAATTCCTCTAAACTCTTAGGCATAACTTTCTGGCAGACTTTATAGTTGGTGTCTGCCTCAATTTGAAAACAACCATGTGGAGTTTTAAGGTCTTGAAGGTTTCTGTAAATGAATTTATTATCTAAATCTATGTCTGTAACTTTTATACCCACCTGCTTGCATACGTCATCGACCACAGACACGCTACGTAGTCCCAGAAGATCAAGCTTAACGTTGAAAATAGAAATCCAATTCATGTCGTAGGATGCTACAGCCGCATCCTTCGCTGAAGTTAGCTCGGCAGGACAGGAGTCCATCATATTTTCGTAAGAAAGAGAAATGGCGGACGGGTGGACTCCCTTGTTCTTGATTAGCCCACGTAACTTTAAAGCTACCTCATAAGCCTCTTCGTTCTCGTCACACCATTCTTTAAATTTCTCTTCATCTTGATAAGCGTCTTCGATATCTGCTACTTGACCAAACACTTTTGGAATAAATCCAGAGACTTGATTCATCTCGGTCTCGTTTTTTGCAGCTACAATCTTACCGCACTCCTTCATAAGAAGCTTGCCGCTTAAGGTGTTTAATGTAAGAATCTTAGCGGTTCTCCCTGTGAATTTTTCTTCTAGATAATTAATAACGTCTCCACGGCGGTAATAGCAAATATCTAAATCTACATCGCACATTAACGACCCATCTAAATACGTAATTCCATCAACTACTTTTTTCTTGGCTCGTATCTTGGACACAAACCTCTCAAAGTATAAGTCGTGTTTAACTGGGTCTATCCCAGTCACACCAATAAGAAACAGAACTAAACTGCCAGCAGCAGAACCACGACCAAGTCCTGTCGGAATGTCGTTTTCTTTACAGTAATTAATAACATCCCAAACCAATAAAGTATAATCAATAAAACCGAGGTCTTTTAGGGTATCTAATTCATACCTAGCTCTTTCAACGTACTTGTTGTAAAGCTTCGAGTTTTTCCTAAGACCCAAATCTTTAAAGCCGTTTAAGCATAGCTGTCGTAAGAAGTCGTAATTGCTACAGTCCTCATTTACTAACGCTTGGTGCTTGTGTCGCTTGTCAATTTCGAACTTAGGGAGGCGTACTCCGTGAATATCTAAATCATAACTCTTAAACTTATCCGTAAACATTATACCTCCACGTTCCATTTTAGTTTATTCCAGACTTTTAGATTAAGCTCTAAATCCACCAAGGCGTTATGGAGCTTTCCATAATCATGCTCTATATCAAACTCTTTTCCCAGAGCTGAGAGGCTGGTTTTAACACCTTTCTTTTTCTTGTATGCGGCTGAATACTGATATTTCAAAAACGAATCTCCACTCTTATAAGGTAGCCCAAGTTTGTACCCTTTTGCAACTGAATGTGTGTCAATTATCTTCTCGTAAAGGTGGTCGCATTTTTCTCCCATCATTTTATAATATTCTTTAATTAAGTAAAGGTCAAACCCTAAGATGTTGTGACCAACGATATAGTCTGCATCATCTAACCAAGCCTTCATCGTGGGAAAAATCTCTTCTGGAGCAACCCCTTTACGCTCAATCACTTTAGGATCGAATCGAGTTATACGAGCGGCGTCATCACTAATCTTTAGCTTAGTGTCCCACTTGATAAAGAAGTCTTTCTCATCCGTTTTGTTATCACCCTTCGCTTTAATCATTGCTATTTGCCAAGGTAAGTTGTGGCAGTAACTCAAGCAGAGATTCAACGTTTCGCAGTCAATAAAAACGTATTCCTTTTCTTTATCAAATCTGAGTAAATGTTCGTCCATATTATCTCCACATTCTATAACTATCTTCGTCTCTATGGAAAGTGCTTATTTCGATAAGCTCTACGTCTCCATCGTACGCCACCAACTGGTGGGGCTGGCCTCTATCTATCTCAAACGTGCATCCTTTATGTACAAATTTTTTATACTCTTTCCCTAGCTCTGTGTTTATCAATATGATTTGTAAAATCCCTTCGACGATATAAAAGGTTTCATGCTTGTCCATGTGGTAATGCATAGAAGATGTGTGCCCTTTATTAATCCGCAAAATCTTACCGCAGTAATCTTCCGTATCGTTGTTTGCCATCCAAATTTCGTGGCCCCATTCTTTTTCAACAAAATTAGCTTTCATCATAAGCCTCCAAACAAAACTCGTCGCTTGTCATATGATCTAAATTTGGCTTATCCAAAGTCGTGCGGTTATTAATGCAGCGAAAAGTCAGATAAGCTTTAAAGTCTTCCCTCTTATTATAATAAATACTTTTAGTTTCTATTACTTCGAATTTGTTTGAGGTATATTTTTTAATATCTTCTTCTAATATGAAATTAAATGGGATATCGTTTTGCTCAACCGAAAAGACAGGCTTGGTGAATTTAAAATCTGGTACGCACACGCCAGCGCACATGGCGTTTTTGTAAAGGAATGAATCGTAGAACGGAATTATTAATGTAAGATTATCATCATCCCAGAGTTTCGCTAAAGTTTTATAATCCAATCTAGGCTCATAGTAGAAACCTTTTTGAGCAGCTAAAGTGTACATTTTAATTAAAGATTTGTACCCTTCTTCGGAGTTGGCAAAAATTACTATCTTGGAAGTTTTGTGTAGAGCCTCTTCTGACTTTTCTTCTAGGTCGTCACACACGCTAATTCTTAAGCCGAATCTGAAATTTAACCCTACAGCTTTAGAGTTAAGATAGCCCTCTAAAAATCCCGACATTGAATCATCTACTAAATACATGTCTTCAATTCCTTTGTCTAGGCAGAGATCGATTATTGACTGTGGGCCGTTCTTAACTGAAGAGCCTTTCTCTTTTAGAGTGAGAATTGACTTTCCAATCGAGTAATGAGATTTGAACAAGGGTATCATTAAAAATCAAATGGGTCTTCTGTTTTTTCTATTTCAAATGGGTCATCATTTTTATCTGCTGCTGAATAGAACCTTGGGCAACCTTCGTACCGCTTCTTCTCGACTCGCTGCCCTTTCTTAAGATTCTCAAAATCATCGTTATAACTAGTATGCACTACTCTTTCATTTTTGTCAAGCACAACATAATAATCATATGGGTTTTTGTGGGGGCATACCCATTTTCCTCTGCCGCATAGCCAATTATTCTTGGGGTTATCTTTAGCGAAATTAGATTTTGCGTATTCATAATTAAAGTTATTTATAACTTTGTATACATTTGCGAGATGCTGTTCAAACCCGTTAAGCTCCGCATCCGAGAATTCTAACTCTTGAATTGGTTGGCGGGGAAAACGTAGGAATAGGAATTGGACTAATCTACGCTTCGCTTCTGGCCACTTGTGCCTAGCCGCCAAAGAATACATCATACCTTGCACGTTTGATGTTAAATCGTCACCCCTAAATTTAGCTTTACTGGACTTATAGTCTATAATTTTAATTGTTTTTTCTTCATCGTCATAAATCGCATGCTTGTCGATAAAGCCCATGATCCTGTACTCTGGCTCTTTATTTTGAATTTCGAATCTAAGCTCCGACTCTCCCAGGTCTGAGCCTTCACAGTAAAAATCAAACTTTAACCCAACCACAATCATGTCCATACACATCTCGAAGTTTTCTTCGTTAAACGCGTTTTGTTTCTTGAGGTGTTTTACGACTAATCGAGTCACGGGCTCGGAAGATTCGGTGCATTTACCTTCCATTATTCTGTCGTAGTGCTTTTTATGTTTATCTTCTAAAAGTAATTCAAAAACTAAATGACAAATAGAACCTCGTATTGCCCCATCATTAGTCTTGTCCGGAAGATTTAAGTGGTACTTGCCGTAGTAAAGCCACGAACAAGTCTCCAAAGTCTTCATGCGTGATGCTGAGATGTATTTTTCTTTACCCATGATTGTATTTCCTTTGTGTCCATATCTCCGAAGTCATTTTTAGTTGGCAGCTTAACTTCTATTTGATTTGGATCAAAATGTTTTAGTAATTTTTGTTCTACTTTTTTTGCTGCAAAATTCCCTCGGCTATTTTTATTAGAGTCATTGTTAAAAGATATATAAATTTTATCCAAATCGAACCTCAAAAGCACGCCCATTATAGTAGAGCTAACATCTAGCCCAAAAGTTACTATTGAGTTCTTTACTCCTGCCTCCCATAAAGATAGCATATCACCTATGCTTTCGACAAGGAAAACTTTTTTTTCTTTTATGATAATTTTGTGATTTAAAAACAGGGGATATTTCCAAGCGTATTTATCTCCTATATGCTTCCATTTTGGAATGCTATCGTACTTTATTGGTTTGGTGTATCTCCCTGAGACGCCTACTAATCTGTCTTTCGCGTCAAAGATTGGGAAAACGTATCGGTTTTTCATCTTGCCCTCTCCAATTATACCGCCTTTAAATTGGCTTACGGTGTCTTCTGATATTCCCCTGCTCTGCCAGTACATGTGATTGCTAACCAGCTTGCTTAAGCAGGTTTTGTTGAACACTTTTGGAGATTTAATTTCAGGCTTTACGATTTCAATTTTCGTATCACCTTGGCTTTGACCTTTGGATGAAACCCATTTTTGAGCTTCATCTACCGTTTTCATTTTTAATGTTAGTTTAACTAAGTCTTCGAAGCTGCCCGATATATTTTCAGCAAAGTCTACGAATCTACCTGTTGTCTTATCTATGCGCAGAACGGTATTGTTATCAGAATCTCTGTATATAGGGCGAGTCCGATACTCTCTTGGATACTCGGATATATTAGAATACCCAAGCTCGTAAAGCATTTCTTTTATGTCCGTCACAATACCGCGTCAGCAGGATTTTCGGCGCTGCCACCTTCTAACTCATAGGTTTCTCTCGCTCTTTCACATATGTGTCTCAACGAGCCTTTTTCGTCTATGTTAAAGTTCTGGATGTCGAAATTAAGATAATTCATTTGATACCTTTCCGAACCGTCAGGGAACACTCTTTGTAGAAAGTCTTGATGACCCATAGCGTCCTTTCCTTGAAATCTAGTCTTCACAGGTATTAGTTTATGTGTACCAAAATCTTCTCCGTCAAGAGCTACCTCATCTAAAGTCTTACGTCTGAAGATGCCTACGAATGCTGCGAACCATTGCAGTCTATCAGATAGGGAGATGGCAGAACTATCATCTACTAAATTTGATGAGTTTCTGTTTCTATTTTCTCCACTTCTGTTTAGCTGCATGGCTGTAAGTAGGGGAGCGTTAACCTCTTCGGATACCTCTTTTAACTTTTGGATTTTATCTCCAATAGCTTGGTATTCCGCCCAGTTTTGGCCAACTTTCTCACCAGTCAGCTTTACATAGTCATACGCAATCAGGCATTTGTTTCCTCTGCCGACTTCGTTATAGTACCAACGTCTAATCATTGAGCAGATTTGGTCTACGTTTTTATTACCAGCGTGATAATGATAAAAATCTCTGTTTTGTTTAATTCTATCTTCTGCTTTCCTCACTTGGTCGTAGTAGTCTGGATTCTTTCTCCAATTTCCAGTTTCTAAATACCAAGTCGGTACGGAAGTTAAGGAAGATAACAGTCTAAATTTAATTTCTTTCGTTAACATTTCCGTGTCTAAAAGTAAAGCTTTAATTCCTGAGTTCTCAGCTACTTTAAAACACACATCATTAAGCCATGTGCTTTTACCTTCGCCCGGTCTGGAAGCGATAGCGTAAACATGACCCGCTCTGAAGCCTCCGTACATTCTATTAAACTCTGCGTAAGGACTAGCAAAGCCGAACTCATCTTGAGGGTCGTTGCCTGTTTCTTCAAGAAGCTCCATTAAGCCATCGGTAAGCTTTTCAGGTTTTTCTTCGTTGCCGTACTGTTGGATTTTGTCGTTATAGATAGAGTCGCAAGCGGATACTATTTCGTCTATGCCTTTTTCTCCGCATTGTTTTACTTCGTCTTTAATTTTTTCTGCTGTGGCAGCTATCTCTCTACGAATCCTGTACTTAACTAATTCTTTACAAGCTTCGAGTGTTGCGTGTTTTGTTATCTGTGTGAATGAGAGGTTCTCAATGTAATCATAGATGTTAATGTCGTCTTTGAAAGATACTCCAAGCTCTTTAATTTGATTCGCTAAAAGAACTTTGTCGATTTTCTTTTGATTGTATACGCAGTTTTTGATTACGCTAAAAATTGTATAGTGAACATCGTTAAAGAAGTCTTTTTCACTTACAAACGCATCGATTTCTGCGAAAACATCTTGATGTCTGATTAACCCCCCAAGCACATGTCGTTCTATCTGTAGGGAATATAAACCATTCATGTGTTAAATAATAACACTAACTTGAGAATAGATCAAGCACTAAATTTCTTCATTATTTCCCCCATTTTCGCCCTCATCTTCTAGGTCAGTATAGCCAATAATGTTTTGCGCCATCTGCTCGATGCTGGCAGCTTCCATAGCTTTAGCCCAGTTCTGTACGTAAAGCTGAAGAGCTAAAGCTTCGGGGTTTGTGTCGAAATTACTATCCATTGTGGGGAGACCATGTTCGTCTAAGGTGAATAAAATAAATCCTCCCCCACAATTATCATTGAGGTTTCTTAGGACAGGTTTTGTTATTGTTTTTTTTAACATTTTTTAAATTACAATAAAGAGACTTTGTAAATATCCTTTATAAGCTTGTGAGATAAGTTGTCAATGTCCTTATCATAAATTTCAATAAATATAAAATTATTATTTTCTAACCACTCCGCTTTCTTGGCGTCACGCTTTATCGAGTCTAGATAGGCGGCTCTAGAATTCTTGTGAAAGAACTTGTTAAAGCTTTCGTGTTGGGGGCCGTGAACTTCTACCGCCATTTTCTTTGTTACATTTATAAAGTCAACCTTCATTCTAGTTCCATATACGGGAAACTCTTCATATACAATATGGTTTTCCCAGTAAGTCTTTAGGAATTGTTTGACCTTGAATTGTATTTTAGACTTTGATTTCTTATCCCAATCAATTAGGTATCTCGAAACCATCTTACTCCTAGGTCTTCCGTGAATGTCAAGCAATTTCATATTCGTAATCAAAATTATTAATATCATCAGCATAAGCTGCGGCTATGATATCTTTTCTTTTTTTGTTGTAATAGTTACTGTAGTGATCTCTGTCCTTACCTATGGTTCTATTAGTCCAAGGCAGCTCTCCTTTATCAACTTTTATTATATCGCATACTTTATTAAAATCTTCTTGTAGGTTTTCGTACTTTATATATTCAGCTTTGTATTTCACGCAGCTATCTAGCCACGAGCTACAACTAGTAAAATCAAAGTATGGAGTACCCTCTCTTGGAAAGGCTCCTTTAAGAAGTTTACCGTGCTTACCAGCCAAGGTTAACATTTGATCGAAGGCTTCTTCTCTATACTCTCCGAATAAATGAAAATAATAGGAAACCATTCTATCCCAAGGGTTTCTAATTATACTAAACTTATAAAAGTCTTTTATTGATTCTCCAAAAATTTCGTCGTAAACCCTGAGTGGGAAATGTCTTAAGTTTCCATGTGCTGTAACTTGATCTGGAAATTCTGTATAGGGACGCAAATATTCTTCTACACTTGTACCTCCGGTTCTAGGCGGGTGCAGAAAAACAAATTGATTTCTAAATCCTATCATAGTAAATTGGTGGAGGCGGCGGGGGTCGAACCCGCGTCTTCAGAGCCATAGGCTAAAACCACTACAAGCTTAGTCGGTTTAATACGATACGTGTCTGTCACCGACAACTTCACGTAAAGTTTGGTCTATCTTTTTTTAAACAACTGGAGACACAACCAGACTCAACCAGTGTTTTGCTCGCTATCGACGCCCTATCCTCTTAACGAGCATCCGAGGTAGGACGGGGCGGGACTATGCCGCCAGCAAGAGTTCCTCTTCTTCGATATAACCGAACTTGGCGAGAATCTCGTCAGCTTCAGCTACGGAAGGAGCGAACTCCATATCAACAGTATTATTGGCAGTTGAATTTCCTAGATAGATGATTAAGGAGGCCTACTATCATCCTCCGCTTGCGGTTCTGCGTCAGGACACTAAATCGAATCCAAAACGCCCCCAAATATATTACGCTTTTTTTAATGTATTACGAAATTTATTAAACAGATATTTTCCTATATCTTGATTCTCTGTAAAATACTTGCGTAGATTATCCATGCCTTGATGCTGCTTCTTAAACTCAACTCCAAGCTCTTTCTCTACCTCTTCAGCTAGCTCGTCTGAGATTGTGACCCATGCACCCTTGGCTGTTGCCATACCCCACATGAGAAGCATATCTACTACTTCGTATTGCACCCATACGCTTTCGCCAGACTTGGCTCCGTATCTAATTGGGTACTTTACAAGCGTTCCTGTTTTCTCGTTGGGGGTCTTTCTAAAAATAATTTTGCACCAATGACCAAGCATATCGCCCTTACCATTGGGCTGTGTGCTGATTGCGTCCTTATTAAATCTCTCTTGAAATTCAAGAATCCAATCACTGTAATGCAGTAGGGCGTTACCACCTGAGGCGTTGGTTAGTTTCGGGTCTTCCTTAGCGTAAGGGTTAATGCTAACTTTGCTCCGCACCTGAGAAATCATGAAACAGATGTGGCCGCGAGTAGCAAGCCCAAGAGCCATACGCTTAAGGAAGGCCGAACTAATCAAGGAGCCTCCAGCCACCTTTACGGCGTCATCGGAGCCCTTCTCTAAATCTCCTCGAGGAATAAGAGCGTCCATAGAATCAATTATAAACATATACTTGTATTCTTCTGGGTTGTTCTGAACCATGTGTCGCATGAAGTCTACTACAGATTCATAAACATTGCTCTTATACACAAACCATTTACTCTCTTCTGTTGACACTCCTGACCGCTCGATCATATCGGGCGACAGACGGCCTTCAGCCTTGATGTAAATGACCATGTGCTTATCCTCTTTTTGGAAACTGCGAGCAAACGACAGGGCGCAGGAGGTCTTACCTCCCTCGGATACCCCTGTTGCCCTCACAATACCTGGGCGGATACCCCCGCCCATTTCTATGTCTAGCAACAAACTGCCACTGGACACAGTATAAGTATGTTCTTCTTCGAAGTTGTAATGATCGTTTTTATGATCATTTAAATAGGCCTGAATTTGACCTAAAGGTGTTCCGTCATCTATCTTCTTTTTTGCCATGATTTAAAAATTCAAATATTGTTTTGGGCTTTTGGGAGATTTGTTTATCCTCGCCAATCTTATCCTTTAAGATAGCACGTTCTGAGGCCTTAGGCAAGACTAAGTTTTGTTTTAACTTGGAAACCTGTAGGAAGTCTTTGCCTTCTTTAGTTAGAAACCAAGACAAAGAGAATATAGGTTTAGATAATTGAAGGGAAAGCCAATATTTTACTTCGGAATTTTCAGTTAAAAGCTTTTTGGCTATCTTTATCTCTTTTCCCCAGTTTACGAATTTAGCGTGGGCACAAAAATGACTTACTAATAATTTACATTTGTTGTGTAAAGTGTTTTTTGGCATCTTCTAAGTCATAGTATACCATCTTCCTTACCAAATTGTCAAATGAATTCTCAGGTTTCCAGCCAATTTCTTCGAACACTTCAGATGGGTCGCCTCTGAGCTCTTCTACTTCGGCGGGTCTGTAAAATTCAGGGTTGACTTTTACCAAGGGGAATACGTGTTCTCCGCTATGGTACATATACTTCTCTTCGATACCTTCACCCTCCCATCTCCCTAGTTTCATACCAGCGTGATGGAACGCTCGCTCTACAAACTCTCTTATGGAATGCATTTCTCCACTCGCTAATAAATAATCTTTGGGCTCTTGCTGGTTAAGCATCATCCAGATTCCTTTAACGAAGTCTTCGCTGTCACTCCAGTCTCTCTTCGCGTCGAGATTTCCTAATTCTATAGGTGCAACTTTAGGGAGAGTATGTGTGCCTCTGGTTCTCCAGTTACTAGCGTGATACAACTCGTAGTACAGCCTAGCTACGCCCTTCGTAATCTTTCGCGTTACGAACTCTTCCCCTCTTCTTACTCCCTCATGGTTAAATAGAGTGCCATGTATAGCAAACATATCATAAGACTCTCTGTATACTTTAACTAAATGACGAGCGGCCGCTTTAGAAGCTCCGTAAGGGCTGCGCGGCTTGATCGGGTGCTTCATGTCCTGAGGGGAGTAGTCTACATCTCCAAACTCCTCACTACTTCCAGCGCTATAAAACTTACAGGCGGGAGCAAATTTACGTAAAGCTTCCAAACATCTTAAAACGCCAAGAGCATTAGTATCAAACACCTGTATGGGCATATCCCAAGAACATCCAACAAAACTATTGGCGGCAAAATTGACAAAGTAATGGGGCTTAATTCTTTCTATTAATCTGTCTATACTTATCTCATCAGAAAGGTCTCCATAAACTAATTCAAAATTGGGTAAATCTTTAAATGAATTTATGTTAATTGTATTGGGGTTAGCGGAACGACGCATCATTCCGTACACTTTATAATCTTTGTATCTTAGCAAGTATTCAGCCATATTTGCACCGTCTTGCCCAAGAATGCCTGTGACTATAATTCTTCGTTCAGGTTCTTTGTATACCATTCTATAGTTTCCTTTAAGCCAGTTTCGAAATCTTTCTTCGGGTTCCAATTTAATTCTTTTGTGGTTTTAGAAGCGTCTATAGCATAGCGGAAGTCGTGTCCCGCTCTGTCTTTCACAAAGCTTATTGACTCTTCTGGGTTTAGGTTTAGAAGTTTGCAGATAGCCTTTACTATTTGCAGGTTTGTTTTTTCGTTGTTGGCTCCCACTAGGTAGGTCTCGCCTTTTTTGCCTTGGGTAAGTATCTTCCATACTGCTCGTCCGTGGTCTCCTACATGTATCCAATCACGGATATTGTCGCCTTTCCCATAGACGGGAACTTTATCGCCTCTGAGGAGAGACTTGATAACAACTGGTATGAATTTCTCGAAATTTTGGTGTGGTCCATAGTTGTTGCTACAGTTAGATATAGTATAGTTTACACCAAACGTATGCCCGTATGACCTAACTAAAAAATCAGAAGCAGCTTTTGTTGCTGAATAGGGGTTTTGTGGGTCGTAGGGTGAGTCTGGTTTGAATTTACCCTTCTTCCCCAGCTCTCCGTAGACCTCGTCAGTAGATACGTGATGAAATCTTTTAACACTAAACTTTTTAGCGCACTCAAGCAGGTTGAATGTGCCTACTACATTAGTATCTACAAAGGCTCTAGGTCCTTCGATTGAATTATCTACGTGAGTTTCCGCAGCGAAATGCACCACATGGGTAATGTCATGAGCGTAAAATGCGTCATATATATCTGAGTAATTACTAATATCTGATTGCCTAAATATATACTTTGGGTCGTTTTCTATATCGCTTAAATTAGCTTTATCCGCTGCATAAGTTAAAGAATCTACATTTACAAGCTTATTTATTCTTTTTTTATTTAAGACTAACTTAATAAAATTAGAACCAATAAACCCACAACCACCTGTAACGAGTAAATTCATACTTAATAATATAACAAAAAAACTATTTAGTCAAATGATGCATATACTTTTCAAATAAAGGAGACAAATCGTCAGCGTGCTCTTTCATAGCTTGGTAATCTTCTTCCATCCGATCTATTGGGAATAAATGCTGAAACCCCCAGCCTCTTTGCTTGTTGTGCTCAGGTATTTGAGATTGAATTTGCAGCTTTCTAGCCTTCATTGGGTCATTCCAAGGGCAATTATTGTACCAAAGAGTCCAAAGGTTTATGTCTGGTGTACCGTGTCCAAAATGCCTCCCTACTCCATAAGGGACTTGATGGTTATGTATGCTTCTAAAGCGTCTAAAAGCTAAATGGTGAGCGGGATGCATGGAATTGTGGGTTTTCTCTGGGGGTATACCAAAAGCTTTCTGCTTCACTAATAATTCATCGTTCGTTGGCTCCTTTTCTGTGTCCATATCAACCATGCAGTGAGAGGCTATAAGATATTGAACTTCATGATTAAAGTCTTGCAACACATCTACGTCACCAAACAAAAACTCTGTCGTGTTTAACGTTATTCTCCACTCGCCTTTGGGTAATAAACCTTCAAGATCATACATTTCTGTATCGCACGAAGGCGCATCGAAGTCTACTGTTTTTGAGTCTATAACAAGCCAATCAGGCGCCATCTTTTGAGCTATCTCTACCGATCTATCCGTAGACCTGTGGTTAACTAAAATACCACGATCAAATATTCTTTTGTGATGGTCTATCCAAAAGGGTAATAGGTACTCCTCGTTGTAAAAATGTGTTAAAACCGTTTTTCTTGCGCTCATGATACTTCTACTTCTGGAAAATACGTTAGGAATTTATCTCTTTCTTTGTCTCTTCTTTTGAGTATTTTGCTTTTAATTTCTTTAAAAAAGTTCCAAGCTAAGGGTACGAATAATATTTTTGAATTACTCGGTTCCTCCAGTATACTGTCTGGAGATTTAATAGGGATATTCCTACCTGGAGTATAAAGATTGTGCTTCATTGGGTTGTCGTCAACTATATAATCCAAGTCTACCCCAGCAAAATTGAGTAAAGTATTTCCTTTAGCTGCTGCTCCATACCCTATTATTTTGTAGTTGTTATCTTTATGCTCCTTAATAACTGAAACAAAGTCTTTAGTTATATTTTTGCATTTTTCTGCATAATTATAATAAGTATCTAGTGAGTGCAAGCCCTCGGAAGCTTCTAAGCGCAAAGCTTTTTCAGGGCTACAGTTTTTATCTGAGCTCTTTGACACTGTAAACACAAAGCTGTTGCCGTGTATAGGGGATTTAAATGCATTAATGAGATGTAAATTAGCCCTGCGAACTAAAGCGTTAAAAGAATTAATACAAAAGAATGATATATGTTCGTGGTAAATGGTGTCAAATTGGTTTTCCGTAACCATATCTGCTTGAGAAACTTGAACAAACAAAAGAGATTTGTCTTCCATAATGTTGGCGCAGTCTTCTAGAAATTTTAACCCATCTTCGTTGTGGGCAAATACGTTTTGCGCAGTAATTATATCGTACGTTCCGGATACGCTTGATGAATTAAAATAATCGCAAACAACCGAATGGTTTTTGGAGCTTAACTTATGAAGGTTTTCAGCGGGATCAACACCAAAGGTTTGAAGGCCGCGCTTTTTAAAAGAGTCTAGTTGGCTACCGTCATTACAGGCTATGTCTAACACCTTACTTGCTTTTGAGTCGTTTTTTAGAGAGTAAAAATCCGTAGCGAATTTTGCGAAGGTATCGAAATAGTCCCTCAATGTCTGCGATGTACCACTCACATATAGATAATCCTTAAACATTAAGTCTGGATCAACTATGTGGCTTAATTGTAAGTGGTAACATCTTGTGCAGACATTGAGTTTTAAAGGGAACACGTTTTGAGATTCGGTGTTATCATGGTAGGAGTTAGCTAAAGGCTGGTCATTCAAGTCTAGAACAAGCTCTAACTCTTGACTTCCGCAGCAAATGCACTCTTTCTTTTCTTTATAACTCATAGGTACTCCTTATATTCTTTCCTTGGTGATTTAATCATATTATCATAATTAGAATTTACGACGTCGTTACAAATAGTATTAATATTCTCCTTGAATTCAAAGTTAAAAGTCTCTTCAAATTTTGACGTATCTATAGAAAAGCTGTACGGTAAGCTTTGATTTTGTAAATCTGTCTTTCCTTCTATCCAGTCAATCTGACAGTTAAGGCTTCTAGCTACCTCTATTCCTATATCTTCTACCGTGGAATTAAATGAGGCTAAATTATAAAAACCAGGATTATCTTCTCCATCGATAATAGTTCTGACCGCTCTAATTAAATCCTTTATAGCTAAGATAGGCCTATGAATATCTGCGGCAAACAGTTTAATTTTTGATTCTTTAATGTAGCTTTCAGACATTGCGTTAATCATTATATCTGTTCTGAATATAGGTGAACGTCCATTAACCGTACCAAATCTTAAACCGTAATAGTTCTTTCCTGAGTCTCGAGCTATTTGGTCTGATAAGATTTTTGTTTTATCGTAATGATTATTTGGCCTAAAGTCGTTGAAATCTTCAGAGGCTTTGTTTCCACCTACGTAACCGTATACGCTAGATGTGCTCGCGTATATTAGCTTTTGGTCTCCTATTTTATCGAGTAAGTTTGTAAAGTTTACTGTGTTATTGTTAAAGCTAGATAAAAAATTCCCACTGCACATAGGCACGCTAGAGTGCGCCGCCACCAATACAACCGCATCGAAGTCGTCGTAAAAATCTTTAGTTAGGTGCTTATAATCTATCTTAATATTTTCATGTAGACATTTGTTATGCCAACATGCGTCTACAGAAGTGACTTTATGAGGTGAGTTGTTCGCTAAATGGTAATACAAAGAGCTTCCTATGTATCCGTTTCCTCCTATAAGTAATACCTTCATACGTATTTTATCTTTCCTTCCATTGATCTGACTACCGTTGTAAACATTCTTTCTGTAGCGTGAGTCTTTAATCCGTCTGCTTGGTGATTATCTTCTTCTGTATAATCGAATTCGTAAATTTTAGAGAAAAGCTTTTCTAAATATTTGTATCTTAAAACAAAGATAGTCCCAGCCGTGAAGTCTCCTAGTCTATATTTTATATTTATTTTAAGTCTGTCACACAGCTCATGATAATTAGACTCGTTTACCCCATACCAAGTCATTGACTTCCTCGCTGATGCTGCGTAATCAATTTCGTTATTCCTAAAGAGAGCGTGAATACTTTCTGCCGCGCTTGGGTTGCCTAGTAGTGGGCCTAATAACTCCTTTCTCCAGACGTCTCCTATTTGATGTAGTTGGCAAGCCTTTGTGTGAATACAGTAGACTATATCCTCTGGGTTAACTAGGTCTTTAGTTTCTTTCGTTAATCTAAAGAAGGCCCCTACATCTCTACCTGTGTTTTTGAAGTTATAAAATTCATAATCTACGCCTTGTGGGATTAACTTTTCAACTTGTTCTCTTGTCGCCACGTTATGAGAGGCTTCTTTTACATCGGGTATGTTTATAAATATTTTATTTAATAAAGGTATATTATTTACGTAGCTCATAGTCTCTTCTACGAGCTCTTCGTAATAAACGTGCAAAAAGCAGTATGTTTTTACTTCTTCCATTTAATTATTGATTCTTCCACTGACTCTATGGCTGTTTTCATTTTAACTCCTGCGCCTAATAGTTTAGAGTTGTCTAATACGCAGTTAGACCTTGGAGTTTTGCAGCCAGCTATGTCATAAAATTCATTTATATTTGGCATTAAGAGTTTGTTGTTAAAGTCGTACGACTGATGCTTCTCAAATAGATTTAAAACGTCCTCAGCTTTTACGCTGCCTGTATTGGTAACGTTATAAGTTCCAAATGGAGCGGCAATCTCCCACAAAGAAAGGCAAGCGTCCACAAACTCTGCTCTATGAGATATGGAATTTTTTACGTTTAATAAAATATTATAATTCAAAACTTTACTTAAGTAATTCCTAGGAGAATCAAACTCATCAAAAGGAATCCTAAGTCTCCACACATAACAATCCATATCCTTTAGAATTTTTTCCGCTTCCGCTTTTGTTCCGCTATAAAAACTGCAAGAGGGGCTAGTAAAGCAGAAGTTTGGGTCGTCTTCTTCTGTAAAGTCTTTTTCGTAGCCGTTGTATATACAACCAGAAGACACATGCCCCCAAGGTATTTTAAGCTTCTCGCATATTTGAGAAAGGTTAAAGACTGCGTTTACGTTACCAGCGGTAGTCTCATGCCTTTGCTCTTCACAGGCGTCTACATTTGGTTTTCCAGTAAAGCCAGCGCAATTGATCACAAAAGAAGGCTTCATGGCCTCTAGGATTGCCTCCACGCTTTGTACGTGGAGAAGGTTTACCATCGCACTTTCTGGAGCAAAGTAATCTACACCTCTTTTACTCAACGCCTCTTTAAACGCTGAACCAACGTAGCCTCTGCCACCGAATAAAACAACCTTAGCGCTGTCACTGTCTAATAATTTAGCTTTCATTTATAATTCCGTTTAAATATAACTTATATTCACACTCAGGTAAAGAGCTAACCCTCTTCTTTAGTTGGTCTTTGTTTATGAAGCCAGCTCTATAACACTCTTCCTCTATGCAGCCTATCGAAACCCCCTGTCTTTCTTGAATGGTTTGTATGTAGCTTGAGGCTTGATGTAAGCTAGAAGGGAGGCCAGCGTCCAGCCAGACATGACCCCTATTTAATTTAGTTACTTTTAAACTATCTTCTTCTATGTACATTTTGATTAAATCTGTTATTTCTAACTCGCCTCTATCTGAAATCTTCAATTTCTTAGCAAACTTGGGCGCTCTACTATCAAAAAAGTAAACACCGGGTATGGCATATTTACTTTTAGGGTTTACTGGTTTCTCTTCTATTGAAACAGCCTTCCCTTTCGAATTAAACTCTACAACACCATACCTTTCTGGGTCTTTAACTGGATACCCAAAAACCATACCACCCTTTTCAGGCACAGTATACCTTTGGGTTCCGTGGAATATGTTATCCCCTAGTATTAAGCAGCAGTTATTATCGCCAATAAACTTTTCTGCTATAGTAAAAGCTTCAGGTATCCCTCTGGGCTCTGTTTGGATTTTGAAAGTTAAATTCAACCCTAAAGACTTATGGCTTTGAAAAAGTTTTTTATAGAAAAGCACGTATTCTGCCGTCGTGATTATACAAACGTCCTTTATGCCTCTTTTAATTAAAAAGGATAGGGGATAATATATCATGGGCTTGTCATATACATGAAGCATCTGCTTATTAACTATGTTGGTTAAAGGGTAAAGTCTAGACCCTCTACCTCCTGAAAGAATTATTCCTTTAGTCATTTTGCTTCTCCTTTTCTATGAATCTAAAGTTACTATCTAACCTAGACTGCGCGTAATAGTCCATGCTTTCGCATTGTGGCTCGTTTGTTTCTCCGTACCTGTCTCCTTTAAAGCTCTTCTCCAAATGCGTTAAAGGCAACATGTGTTCCACGTTTGCATGAGCCAACTTCTTTAAGCCTTTAGCTAAAAGCTCGTCTCTGAAAGTTCTAAGTTTAGAGAAAGCATCTTTATTTATGATCTGTATAGAGCTTTCGGGGAAGTTGTATTTAGGGCATAAGAAAGAAACCCAACCAGAGTTTGTGTTATTTATGTAATTGCAAATAGAGTCTGAAAGTATATACAGGTCTGACTCTATATGAATTATCTTTTCATACCCTAGCGTCTCAGCTATATCTAAAGAAAACAAAAAGCTTCTGTACCAACCGGGATGATTCGCGGTAGAAATGTTCCCCCATCTCTCTGAGAAGTGAAAGAAATTCATCTTCTCTATGTTGGTTTCTTCCGTTATCTCATCTTCGATGTAATTGTAAAGATTGTCAGCGACGTTCAAATCTGAACCGTCATCTAACATAAAAAAATCTTTATCTTCAGAGAAGCCAGGTAAATTAGTATAATAAGAAATCCACTTTTTATACCTTAAATAATAATATTCTTGGTTTTCAAAGTAAGAAGTACAAAATACCATTGTTTTAGCCACATATAATTATAACACGACTAAAATCAAAAGTAAATTATTTTTTAAGTGAGTCGATTTTTTCTTCTAGTTTATCGAATCTATGATGCATAACCTTAACAAGATTGTCAAAATCGTTCTTGTTAACGTACTTTTCGGGAAGAGATAGGGCTAAATCGTTAATTCTTTGTACAACTTCTCTGTGGTCGTCTTCGTGATTTTCTTCAACATCACCGATTTCCATTTCTAATTCCTTGATTTTATCGTGAGCAAGCTTAAAGAACCAGCCTGCCACAGTACCAATCACACCCAAAGCAATATTAAAGATAACTTGATAATCCATCTCATATGTAATTACACATAGCTAGGAGCCACAGGCTTCACAATTTTCAGGATCGTCGATAGAGCATGCTATTTGTTCTTCATTTTTCTTTAGCTCTACACCTAATCCTTTAAGTGCGGAAGCTTTACTTTGAGTCCTAAGGTAATACATGCCTGTTTTTAAACCCTTATTCCAAGCGTAAAAATGCGCTGAATTCAGCTTTCCGAAATTGACTTCGGGCATAAATAAATTCATTGATTGAGATTGACATATATACGCTCCTCTATCAGCAGCCATATCTATCACTACTCTTTGAGATATTTCCCAAACCGTTTTATATAAGGCTTTGATATCCTCTGGAATCTCTTCTATACCTTGAATAGACCCGTTGTTTTCAAACATTTTTAACTTCATGGTGTCGCTCCAAAGGTTAAGATTAATTAAATCTTGAATCAGATGTTTGTTTATCACCACAAACTCTCCACCTAAAGTGTTTCTTTTATAAAGGTTGCTGGTAAATGGTTCAAAGCATTCATTGTTTCCAAGTATTTGAGCGGTGGAAGCTGTTGGCATAGGAGCCAGCAATAGGGAGTTTCTGGCTCCGTGTTTTAAAATTTTCTTCCTGAGGTCTTCCCAATCCCAAGTCTCCGTGGGTGTTATACCCCATAAATCAAATTGAAACTTGCCTTCAGAAAGGGGAGAGCCTTTAAAGGAATCGTAAGAACCATCTTTCTTAGCTAGGTCTACTGAAGCTCTCATGGCTCCGTGATAAATAGCCGCGAAAATTTCTTTGTTTAATTTTGCGGCCTCAGAGGATTCAAAAGCATACCCAAGCAAAGCGAACGCGTCAGCAAGTCCTTGTACCCCAATACCTATGGGGCGGTGACGGAAGTTGGACTTCTTCGTTTCCTTTGTTGGGTAAAAGTTTATATCTATAACTTTATTAAGATTATGAGCTACTTGATAAGCGCATTCTTCCAGCTCGTCTAGGTTGTAGCTTCTTTTGGATTTGTCTTGTGAACGTATTTGTCCCGTTGGAATTACAACGAATTCATTTACCGCTATACTGGCTAAATTACATACAGCTTGCTCTTTAGGGTCTGAATACTCTATTATCTCAGTGCATAGATTACTAGACTTTATTGTACCTACGTTCTTCTGGTTTGACTTGTTATTACAGGCGTCTTTATAGAGAACGTATGGGGTGCCTGTTTCTATTTGAGCTTTTAAGATTTCTGTCCACAATTCTCTAGCTCTTACTGTCTTGCGTGCCACTCCTTTTTTCTCATACTCTTCGTAAAGCTCTTCAAATCTTTCTCCATAATTGTCTGATAAGTTCTTCGCGTCATTTGGGCAAAACAGACTCCAATCTCCGTCGTCCTTAACCCGTTTCATAAATAAGTCCGGAATCCATAAGGCTAAAAATAAATCTCTAGCTCTCATTTCTTCTTTGCCATGATTTTTTCGCAACTCAATAAACTCAAAAATATCTGCATGCCAAGGCTCAAGGTAGATGGCGAAGGAGCCTTTTCGTTTTCCACCTTGATTAATCCATCTAGCTACTTCGTTGTAAGTTCTCATCATAGGGACCAGCCCGTCAGAGACTCCTCCTGTACCTTTGATAAAGCTGCCCTTGGCTCTAACGTCGTGAACGTGAAGTCCGATTCCTCCAGCCCATTTAGAAATATTAGCTACATCTTTGACTGTATCAAACAACCCTTCGATACTATCACCTTTGTTACCTATTAAAAAGCAAGAGGCAAGCTGACTACGCCTTGTTCCAGCGTTGAACAGGGTTGGGGTAGCGTGGGTGAATTTACCCTCAGAGAGCATATCGTAAGTTTTTTGAACATTCTCCCAGTCATCACCCCAAATGCCCAAGGCTACTCTCATGTACATGTACTGAGGGGTTTCTGCTATGTTGCCGTCAACTTTAAGAAGATAGCTTCTTTCTAAGGTTTTAAATCCGAAGTAATCAATACTGTAATCTCTGTCGCCAACAATCATAGAGTTAATTTTGCGAGCATTGTTTTTTATAATTTCATAAACCTTTTCAGAAAGAAATCCTGCGTCATAAATTCTCTTTGCGTTTTTAGAGAAAGGTTTAATTATAGATTTATATAATCTAGAGATTGCTATTCTGGAGCCTAGCATTGAATAGTCTATGTGCGTAGACGCCATACCCGCTGCGGTTTCGGCGGCTAAATTATCTAGCTCAGTCGTAGAAATTCCATCGTGTAAACCTGAGATAGTTTTTTTAACTACCTCCATGTAGTCAACATATTCCGTGTTCAAATCCCAAGTTTGCTTTTTTATTCTAGCTGTTATTTTGTCCAGCTTTACTGGCTCTGTGCTTCCGTCGCGTTTAATTACTTCCATTTTTTAAAACTCCATATCAAAATTTAAATCTGTATTCTCTGCGGGTTCTCCTACGTTAGACTTCGAATATTCAGCCACACGCTTTTCAAAGAAATTAGTTTTGTTTTCTAAAGCTATGTTCTGCATAAAGTCAAATGGGTTCTCCGAATTAGAAAGCTTATCACATTCCAAATCCATTAACAACCTATCGGCTACAAAGTCTAAATATTGTTTCATTAAATCGGCGTTCATCCCAATTAAATCTACAGGTAAGGACTCCGTTATAAACTCCTTCTCTATCTCTAAGGCGGAGGCGATAATTTCTTTAATCTTTTCTTTCGGCACTTTGTTAACTACGTGATTATTATGTAAATGACACGCAAAGTCGCAGTGTAAACCTTCGTCTCTGCTAATTAACTCATTTGAAAAACTTAAACCTGGCATCAGCCCTCGCTTCTTCAACCAAAAGATAGAACAGAAACTACCACTAAAGAAGATGCCCTCCACAGCAGCGAACGCAATAAGTCTCTCCGCAAAGCTTGGTGAGTCTATCCACTTCAAAGCCCACTCTGCCTTTTTCTTTACGCAGGGGATAGTCTCTATCGCTTTAAAATATTTTTGTTGCTCCTCTGGGTCTTTAACGTAAGTATCAATCAAAAGAGAATAAGTTTCGCTATGGATATTCTCCATCATTATCTGAAAACCATAAAAGAATTTAGCTTCCGCATACTGGACTTCGCTTACAAAATTTTCAGCTAAATTTTCATTTACTATCCCGTCAGAGGCAGCAAAAAAAGCTAACACATTATTTACGAAATGCCTTTCGCCATCATTCAAACTATTGTACTGACTTAAATCGTCTGATAAATCTATCTCTTCTGCTGTCCAAAAGCTAGCTTCAGCCTTTTTGTAGAACTGCCAAATATCATGGTGTTTTATAGGGAAAATAACAAATCTATCTGGGTTTTCTTGGAGGATGGGGTCATTCATAAGCGATGTATCTAATATTACATCATACTTGTAAACCAATCAATGAAAATTTACTGATAAAGAAGTATTTTTAAGAAGTGATTAAAAAAAGTGTACTAAGTATCTTGCTGCATATGTTTTGGCAGCTTTCTACCCCTTCTATCTTTGCTCCAACTTTCGACATGCTTGTCTTTAATTGGGTCATAACCTAGCTTTTCTTTCCTCTTGTCACTTAATTCTCTAGATTGATCCCATAAGTCTCCGATTGTGCCTTTGCCAGTATTGTTGTCTATCTTTCTGTTGAAGGCCTCTTTATCGAAGGGGTCTATTTCAGAATCTATGGCAGCGTTGGGAGCCATCCACTTACGATTCCACTCTAATCCGTTTTCATCTATGTAAATATGAGGCTCTTTCATTGACTGAACTACATCAATCTCTTCTTCGGTATGGGGATTTATAAAAGTGTAAAGAGGCATTATTCTAATTCCTTTATTATTTGGTCTACCATTTTAGAGTATGAAAATTCCTCTGCTAACTTTTCACCTTCAACATTATCTCTTGAAGCTTCTACCCTCTTAATGGCTTCTTCGCACCCGCTTATAAAATCGTCTACGTCAAAGTCGTGGATACTTCCTTGGTTAAAGTCGTCTCCCTGCCTAAAGAATACGCCATCATAGGCTTCAATTTTTCCTTTTGGCTCTATTAAAATTGAGTTTTCTTCTCTAGCCCAGCTTTTGTAACCGCAGCAGTTTAAAATTACCGCATGTTTTCCAATGCATACTGATTGAAACTCTGGTAGCCCCCAACCTTCTCCCCCAGACATACCAAGAACTACATCAGAAGAGTTTAAAAAATGATTGTATTGCTCATTGGTCTGCATGAAGCCGCTAAAGATTATGTTAAAATACCTTTCACCCCCCAACAGGGATTGAATCACCGCTTCATTTTGCTCTTGGCTCAAGAACGGGTTCCAAACGGCACAGTGAAGCGCGTACTTTTTATTGTTCCCGTACTTTTTAATCCAAGCTTTGATTACCTTTTCATGATTCTTCCTTTTCTCAAATTTACCGAGTAAAGAAAAGATTACTTTATCCTCTTCCACTTCTCTTTTTGTTTTACTAAAGTTTGTGGAGTCAAAACCTAATGGAATATAACCCACGTTATCGCAGCCGTGAGACTTGAATAATTCAACCGTATCTTTGTTAGAGAAAAGAACTTTATAATTATTCTTAATTACGTTCATCTCTGCATTAGTGGGTTTATCTAACTCGTAAAAAGACAGTAGGACTTGCTCTTTAGTTATTGCTTCCATGCCCCCATTTAAATGCCAAAGCTTAAAAGATTTAAAATTTCTATCGTGGCTCCAATGAAAATTAGTTATAGAATTATGTAGCCATCTTTCGAATTGCTCGTTGTTGCTTTCTGTAGATAAATCGAATTGATTCGCTACGGGATACCAAATAACTTTGGACTTTCTTTTGTACAACTCCCTCATTATGCCTATGGATACTTGCCCAAAGCTGACGGGGTTTATTGGTAAATTAAAAGTTAAAAAAGACATGTCTATATATTATACAACCCTTCCCCGAAAATATCAAGGAAGGGTTGCTTTTTATTTTGGGTTAATCTCTCTACAAGATACCCTCTTCTACCGCCTCGGCCTGTCCCTTTGACTCAGTAGTTTGCTGGGAGCCAGAAGGCGTGCCCTTATAAACTCTAAAGTCAGGTTGATTGTCCGCGTTTTTATATTTATTGGTAAAAACTACAACATCCATACTTGAGCCATCGGCTAGTTTAATTTTGCCGCTCAAATATTTTTGATTCGAACCGTTTCTTTTCCAAAGAGCTCCGATTTCGCGCTCTTGCCAATCGTTAGAATTACTAGTATTTTCGTTACTCATGATACATCAAATATATCCTTTACTTGTTTAGGCGTCAAGTTAAATTTTATCAGTTGCGTAAATATTTTTATTTTCCATCTTATTCCTGAGTATTTTCATAGCTTTATTGTGGAGGTTTATAGCTGTTTGAGTGCTTACTCCTATCTTGTTTGCGACTTTATTCCAAGGTGTCTTTTTATTTGGTGTTTCAAAGTACCGTATTTGAATAATTTCCTTTATCCTCTTATCTTTTATTTGTTTAATTAGATTATCTATGTACTCCATCTTTTCTGACATTGAGCACTTTTCGTAAGAGACGTCTTTGTTTATGTAAAAATCTAACTGATTATCTTCGGTTGGAACTAAGTTGTTTTTATTCATTAGATTTAAGCAATGATACCTTACTTGATTGCCCAGCCAAGTGGAAAACTTTGTCTTCTTTTCTGGGTTGAAAGATATAGCTGATTTATAAATAATAAATTCTTTTTCTTCGGTTACGTCTTCCACTCGTAATCCGTTTTTAGATATCGCTGAAGAATATTTCTTGCATATATCAAAGCAAAGCGCCGAGTGCCTATATATTAAAGTCTTTAGGCTATCGTTGCAATTTCTATCTTTTACATTTATTATTAACTCTTTGTCTGTGAGGGTTGTGTTCTCCATAATTCTATTATCTCCTTAAATTCCTGCTCTTTCATTGTTGTGTCTTTAAATGTCATGAGTCTTATGTGGCCGTTCATTTCGAAGTAGCTTAACGGCATCTTAAAGTATTCGTTTACGTCTTTCCTTCTGTTTTGGTGAAAACTTTCTGACTCTAAAAGTACTGGAACTTCACCGTATTTGGTGGAGTTAAACGCTTGAACTGTTATTTTGTATCTATTGCTGCTTTCTGATAAGGCTGAATAGAATGTATACTTTTCGTCTTTGATTTTATTTCCTGAGCTATAGTGGTCCATGCTTTTAAAACCAAGGTATTCATAAAATTTACTTTTTAATTTGACTGGAAACTCTGACCCATAGACAATAATAGGCTTAACCCTCTCATCGTCTGAGGGGTAGCCTTCTATAATTTTCTTAATGTCTTTCCAGTTGTAATTTTTCATTCCTTGTAAGACGATAGCCAGTTTATAAATTCGTTTGCTTTCGAGGCGATGTATCTATCTTTTACTTCCATGTTTGTGTTGTATTCCCACTTGAGTTTAAAGTCTGCTTGCTCTATAAGTTTAGGGTCATTGCGCCGCTCTTCTTGGTTTGCTGGGTTTCGAAAAACCTTAACTGTTTCATGAGGTGTCGGCTGAAGTGAATATTGAGATATATGGACAAGGGGGCCTTGTAGCTCATTTTTTAACCAATACACTTCGTCCCTTGGGTAATCCGCGTACCTTAAGTCTGACACAAATAAATAATCATAATTATCTTTTATGCTTTCAATTTGAGGTTGGAGCTTCTCTACCCAATGGCGACCTTCTGACGCGTGCCTTTTTGTGGTTCCGTGCGCTACTAAAAAATCCCTTATCTTTTCTTTATCTTCTCTCGAGCAGTTTGTAGGGTCGATGCGATAATGCTCTAAACACCAATCTTTTACCTCTTCTTTAAGAGCTGTAGCTAAAGCAAGCCTGACTCCTGTTTTTCCTAGATTAGCTAGTTCCTGTATGCAGGTTTCAACGAATAAGTCTTTTCCTGCGCCAGCAACTCCAGATACCCCAATGATCATTTTAGTCTTTATTCCTTTCGTCCATAAGGTAAGCGGCAACAAATAAAAGATTTTTGACATCTTTTTCTGTGATATCTTTCGGGTCTACTTTGTCGGCTGTATTATCTATGACATCACAAAAGCCGTTGACCAATGTTGATATGGATAAACATGTCTCTGGTGTCAGCTCTACTGTTTGAGATAAAGTGTCGAAGCTTTTCTTTAATACCCAAATTTTTTTATCGTTAACCTCTGCGTGGTCTATGAGGTTTAAATTTTTAAGCTCGTTTAAAGCGCATGATATTGCTGAAATTTCTTCTTCTTTTTGAAATTTTTTTCGCTTTGCATTACCCATTAATTCACTCTCATCCGTATCTAAACAAAAAGAGTCATGCTCGTTAAACCAAGCATACAACTTTACTGAAGCTTCAAAAACTGTCATATCATAAATATAACTTATACTTTAAAATAGGTCAATTGATATTTTTTTACTTGATCAATTTAAAAGAATGAGGTAATCTATTTAGCAGTGGATATCAAGTTTAGAAAGGTTAGGCCAAACGCCATTGCGCCCTCTAGGGCTCATTCATGGGATGCTGGTTATGACCTTTATGCTTGTGAAAACGTAAGCATTCACCCAATGGAAAGGAAGCTCATACCAGTAGGTATTGAGATTGAAATTCCAACTGGATGCTACGGAAGAATAGCTCCAAGAAGCGGTCTTGCTGTGCGCAGTGGAATAGATGTTTTAGCTGGAGTAGTAGACTGTGGGTACAGAGATGAAGTACAAGTGGTCTTGATAAATTTAAATTTACCAGATATCTTACTTAAAAATCCAAACGATAAAAGAGGTATAACTAATGCCGCTTTATTTGGTGATAAGAATAGACACGATATAGCTGCTGGAGATAGAATAGCACAGATCATTATTGAAAAGTGTCATTATCCTGCTTGGATAGAGCAAGAAACTCTAACCGAACAAGGAAGAAACGGTGGCTTTGGTAGTACAGGAATTTAAGATGGACGACCCATTTGAAGACATAAACTGGCACGACCAGAAGGCTCACAAGGCCATAACTCGTTGGTTGGCTGCTAAGAATGATTTTTACGGTAGAGTTTTTCCTATTGTATGCAGGACAACGCACGAAGTGGCTGATGATTACCAAGAGTATCTAAGGACTAATCATTGGAAAGCTTTAAGGAAAAGATTTTTTGAGTCAAAACTGTTTAAAAGTAACAAAAAAGCCAGAAAGGCTTGGGGAATGGATAGTCGCTGCGTATCTTGTAGGTGCAAAAACAATCTCCAAGCCCACCATAATACTTATAAACGGCTGGGCCATGAACACCTTCGGGATTTAGTGGCTCTTTGCGGTGAATGTCACCAAGCGCTTCATGTTAAATATGTAAGTATGTTAAAGAAAAATCCTTCGAGGTCGAAGGCTCTGACTCTTAGAAACCTTTTCCTTAGACTACCAGGGTTTAGAAAGAATCTAAAGATAGTTAAAAAAGCTAATAAAGAAAAACGAAAAGCCAATAAACAAAGAATAAAAGCTCAAGCTGCTAGAAATAGCGCTCGAGATAAGGCTAGAAATTTAAAACAAAAAGGGAAGTAAAAACCCTTTCAGCTCGCTGAGAGTAATCAGAAGGAGTTTACCTGAGATAACCGAAGTAAAGTAGGTTGCCACTTGGCTTAGTGGCGAATCAAAAGGTTTTAAGCTGTTTACATCTGCATGTAATCAAAGGACACTTGGTTAATTACCAAGGCTAGACCCCAGCGTTAGCTAAAAGCTAGGTGGTTTGACGTAAGTAGAGTTTTTTGTGGTACAGTCCCTCTCGCCCATCTGGGTAGTCAGATTCAGTTTACTGATTGCAGTGTGTAGTGGAATGTCCCATCCATATTAAAAACACAGGGGCTTCAAAGAAAAGGCAGCACACAATCGTTACGACACCTCCCCTTCAGTGGGGGTGTTGTATCTACGCTTAAAGAAAAGTTAACACACCTCCTAAAAGCATGGATAATTTAGAATAATTAAGATTATTACTCTAAAATAAAATATGGTAGACTATTTTATACTATTCTGGGCAGCTTCAGCGATTGCAGTTATAAACATGATATGGTTTGACAGCACAGCTTTCGAGGAGTACACAGAGATGTTGTATGCTGATAAGTTCTTTAAGGTAAGAGATTTTAAAGAGGCGCAGAAAAAAGATTTTACTTTAAGGTATCATAATTATCTTTTATTAAAGCATAGTGGTTTTTTTATTAAGTTAATAACTTGCCAGCTTTGTTTTACTATTTGGTTAAGTATTCTGGCGTGTTTGCATATTGGTTTTATAAACTTACCATTTTTGATTATATTATCATATACAATTTACGGAGGTGTAATAAAGATAAATGAGCGCTACTAAAAGATATGAAAATTTTACTGAGTTTTTTCATGATTACCATGAAGAATTTTCTAGGTCCAATAATCAAAGATTAGTTCAGTTCATTAATACTATTGGGGGACTAGGGCAAGGCTGTGGATGTACCAGAAGACAAAGAGAGCAATGGTGCGTCAATGAATATCAAGCTATATCGGAGGTATTAGACCCTATGAATGTACAGTTAATGCAGATGAAATTTCCTTTAACTAGGTTTGAGTTTGCCGAAGCTGGCCATCTATTTCACGTAATTGAGGGATAACCCTAAGATTAGGTGACAATTTTACTTAAAAATAACCAGATTAATGGGTAAAATTATGTAATTTATTGAGGTTTTTATATTCTTACAGCCAAAAGCCTAGTGTAAAATAGTATGCTACTAGGTGAAGGATGATGGCATTTAGCAATAATAGAGGTATATATTTATCTCTCGAAAAGGCCCACAAAAATGGCCTTACTTCCCTATTCTCCTCGAAAATTAATTCAAACGGGGGCTATCGATGAGCAGTTGCAATTACAATAACTGTACAGATGTCTTAAGCAATTCTTATCAAGGAGCTACGTTTGTTACACTCATAGACCCAGCTATATTTTCGGCAACAACCCCGCCCTCACCAATATACTTCTATGATGCTTACAGTTGCCCAGAACCTCTATGTTGTAATCCTGATGCTGTCGCTTCAGTCTCAGCAGTAACTTCCACTGGCGTATCGCTTACAGCGGGATTATCAGCTCCGGTAATGAGCGGTTGGAAAGCTTGCCACACGCTTGTTGAGCCGTGCGAACAGGAATGTGGCCCTTGTCCTGAGGGTCAATTAGGGCAAGTTACTCCACTGGCAGGTGATTGCTCTAATGCAGCTTCGTCTTGGGCTTGTTGTACCCCTGAAGTTCAATGCAAGTCAGTCACGGGCGTAGTTTTCAGATTATTAGGGTACGGATGCGATGGATATTGTTATAATGAAACAGCGATCATAAACGCGACCACGGTTACAACTCGTGCCCCAACCACAATAGAGCAAAATTACGTAAATTTATTTTGGCCCTCTTCTCCTAATTTATACGGTCAAAATTGTAACACTGAAGTCCTATTGATCGATGGCGTGCCTTGGTGGTTCGCTAATCATAAAATAGTCAAATACCCTGATTGCGCCGCTTGGGTTGGACAAGATCAGTTAAATAATATAAACCATAGTAAAGTTCAATTTGGCATGGCGCCTTGGAAAGCTCATATATGTGATGGGGCAGCGAGTGCATCTTCTGGTGTCGTACCCACGACTACGGGGTGCACCTCCTATTGTTTAAGAGAGGTTACCGTAGAGTATAACTGTACAACTAATCAGTCAACTGTAACAACAGCAAGCGAAGGCTGCTACGACTATAACAACCTTCCTGCCGCATCTACATTTGGAGTAAGTGCTTTTAATCAGTTTTTTGAAGAT
>VTLG01010440.1_pt1 | contig 49356 bp, 67 predicted proteins | sample 4694571 | NCBI WGS metagenome assembly VTLG01 (sample SAMN12604809, study PRJNA352737) | marine metagenome | biome: ENVO:00000447; feature: ENVO:00000209|ENVO:00000569|ENVO:01000036; material: ENVO:00002151; isolation source: viral sequences binned using virsorter ... | reverse complement strand
CAAACCCAACAGTATCGGTTAGTGGTTTTGGATTAAATGCAGTCATAGGAACATTTGCGGTAACAGCAGGTGGTCAAGTATCAATTGATGCTTCGGCTGAACCTGATTTAGATTTATTTTTAGGTGATGAAACTGTAACAGCTGATGCTAATACAGGAACTCTTACGGGTCAAAATATTACAAGCGCTGTGGGAACTGTTTCTGTTTCTGCAGTTACGATTGCAGAACCTTCAGGTCAAGATATAACTTTAGTTCAAGGTGATGAATCTGTTGTAACAACAAATGTTGCAGAAGTTACAGGTCAAGCTTTAAGCACTACTTTATCTTCGGTATCTGTTGTAGCTAATTCTACAGCTTTACCTTTAGGTCAAATAGTTTCTACGGCATTAGGTGATGTAACAGCTATACAAAACGCAACTGCTACACCAACAGGTTTAGCAGCAACTCTAGCTTTATCAAATTCTACTGCAATTTATGCTTGGGCAGAAGTTGATGATTCGGAAACTTCAACGTGGACAGAAGTTGATGATTCTGCTACAATGACTTGGAATCAAGCGGCTTAGGAGAATATGACATCAACTTATTCATCATTATTACAACTCGAACTTATAGGTTCGGGAGATCAGGCAAATGCGTGGGGTAATACTACAAATAACAATTTACAATATGGCTTAGAGTATTCAATTACTGGAGTTTATACAAAAAATTTATCGGCTGCTTCTAGTCCTTATACTTTAACAGTAGCTAATTCAATTAGCTCAGCACAATCAGATAATGAAAACAGACAATCAGCAATTATATTTACAGGTCATGGATCTAATTTTATTATTCAAGTGGCAGCTACACAAAAAACATATTTTTTAAGAAATGATAGTTCTGCTTATACTATTACAATGCGTCTTGGAGGGGCTGGAAACACTTATGTTATTCAACCAAGCACAAGTGTATTTTTAGCAAGTGATGGTACTAATTGGTACAATTTACAAACATCGGGAACAGATTGGTTAACTAAAACTACAACTTATACAGCTTTTCCTGGAGATAAAATATTTTGTAATACTACAAGCGCTCCTTTTACAATTACTTTACCTGCAGCTCCTGCTGTTGGTGATGAAGTAAGATTTGTTGATTTAGCTAGTACATTTGATACAAACAATTTAACAATTGGAAGAAACAGTTTAAAAATTAATGGAGCTACAGCAGATTTAACTGTAGCAACCGAAGATGCAGCTTTTAGTTTAGTATACTCAGGCGCAACTTATGGTTGGAAACTAACGGAGAAGTAATATGGCAACTTATGAATCAATTAAATATAAAATATCAGGAACTGCTATTACTGGTGTAATGCAAGAATCAGAAAACTTAGATGATGTTGCTAATAAAGGAACATCTAGAACTAATTTAGGTGTTGCAATTGGCTCTGATGTACAAGCTTTTATTTCTGCTACTGCAGGAACAAATGCTAATGGTGCAAGAACAGTAGATACATCAGCCCCGAGTGGTGGATCTGATGGAGATATTTGGTACAAATATACATAATGTCTCATGCCAATTTACGTTAAATCAGGTGGTACTTGGAGAGAAATAAGTTCAGATGCTGGCTCACAATTATATGTGAGAGATGCTACTTCGTTTACTAATAAAACAATTACAAATGCTTATGTAAAAGATGGTGGTTCATGGCGAACCGTTTTTACTTTATTTGATACACCCACTTCTTATTCTACAACTACTGGATCTGTATCTGTTCCAGCAAATGCTAATGCCATTCATGTACAGTACGCTGTAGGTGGAGGCGGAGGTGGAGTTGGAGGTGCACAATACGATAAAGCTGGTGGAGAGTCTGCTGGTGGAGGTGGTTCATCTGGTGGTTATATTTCTGATAAAGTTTTTAGTGTTACTGGAGGAGAAACCTTAACTATTACTGCAGGTTCAGGAGGGGCAGGTACTGGTGGTGGATATAATTCAACAGCTACAAGTGGTGGAACTACGAGTATTACAGGATCAACTTCAGGATCATTATTTTCATTAAGTGGTGGTGGCGGTAGTTATGCTTCAGGGGGAGGTGTTCAAGGACCACTTCGTAATAATTATTTAGGAGCTGTTGGAACAGCAACTATTTCAGGAACTGCTTTAACTACAGGCACTACTGTTGATGGTCTTAACATAACAACATTTACTTCTGGACCTGTTGGAACATTTAATTCTAATGGATCAGGTAATCAAGGAACTAATCCCGGTAACTGTGGTGGAGATAACTGTCAAATCGCTGGTGGTACAGGTGGATCTTCTTATGCAGGTCCAGGTGCTGTAACTGGTGGTACAGGTGCTCCTGCTGGAGGTTCTGGTACTGCTGGGACAAGAGGCTCTGGTGGTGGCGGAGGTGGTGCTGAACCACAATCTGCAGGAACCACAGGTGGTGATGGTGAACTTAATTATAGATTTATGAGGATTGCATAATGCCACTTACTAAAATTCAATTTGCTCCTGGAATAGATAAACAGAATACGGAGTATGGAGCAGAAGGTCGTTGGACTGATTCTGACATGGTTCGTTTTAGATATGGGCTACCAGAAAAAATTGGTGGATGGTCTAAACTTATTGCTGACACATTAATTGGTGTTGTTCGTGATCTACATGCTTGGTCTGATCTTAATGGTGTTAGATACATGGCCCTTGGAACAGATAGAAAACTTTATGTTTATTCTGAAGGTGCAGCTTACGATATTACACCTATAAGAAGAACTAGTGGAAGTTTAACTAATCCTTTTACAACCGTAAATGCAAGTTCAGTTGTTACAGTAACAGATACAGGACATGGAGCTCAAGCGGGAGACTTTGTAACATTTAGTGGAGCGTCTACAGTTAATGGTCTTGACATGAACAAAGAATTTGAAATTACAACTTATGTTGATGCCAATACCTATAAGGTAACTTATACAGGTACTACAGCTTCTGGTGCTGGAAGTGGAGGTGGATCATCAGTAGTTGCCACATATGACATTAATATTGGATTAGCCAATTCAGCTTATGGTTATGGATGGGGTACAGGAACCTGGAATACAAGCACTTGGAACACTCCTAGATCTACTTCTACAGTTACAATTGATGGTAGACAATGGTCTTTTGATAATTTTGGTGAAGATTTAATTGCTACAGTTAGTGAAGGTGGAACATATAGATGGGATACATCTGTAGGAACAGGAACACCGGCTGCAATTATTTCTAATGCACCAACAGTTTCTCGTTTTACATTAGTTTCTCCAACGGACCGACATGTATTTTTATTTGGTACTGAAACAACGATTGGATCGTCAGGAACAGCTGATCCTTTATTTTTACGTTTTTCTTCTCAAGAAGATTATAATACTTGGGTTCCAACAGCAACTAACACGGCTGGTTCTTTTAGAATTCAAGATGGTTCTAAAATTATGGCAGCAGCTAGATCTAGAGGAGCTATCTTAGTATGGACAGATACTTCTTTGCACGGGATGCAATTTGTAGGACCACCTTTTACTTTTTCATTAAATCAATTAGGAGCTAACTGCGGAGCAGTTTCAAACCATTGTGTTAAAGATGTTAATGGTATTACTTTTTGGATGTCTCAAAATTCTTTTTATATGTTTGATGGTGCCGTTAAAAAAATACCTTGTAGTGTTCAAGATTATGTTTTTGGTGATTTTAATATTACTACTCAACCTGAAACATATTGTGGTCTTAATTCAGAAAAAAATGAAATTACTTGGTTTTATTGTAGTGCAAATGCAGAACAAATAGATAGATATGTAAGTTTAAATTATCTAGAACAATCTTGGGCTATTGGAAGTTTAGCTAGAACAGCATGGGTTGATTATGGAGTTTATGAATATCCTTATGCAACTGAATATTCTAAAACAGCTGTTGCAACAACTCCTAGTGTATTAGGATTAACTGATGGTGCTACTACTTTTTATAGACAAGAATTTGGTGTAGATGCTGATGGAGCTGCATTAGATGCTTTTGTTACTTCAGGTGATTTTGATATTCAAGATGGACAAGAACTTCTTCATATAGGAAGAGGAATTCCAGATTTTCAAAATTTAGCTGGAACTGTAGATGTAGAACTTAAATTTAAAACTTATCCTTCATCCTCTAGTTCCATAACTAAAACTTCGACTGTGTCGACAACTACTACTAAATTTGATATAAGAGGAAGAGGTAGACAAGGACAACTAACCATTAGAAGTGATGCCATTGGAGACAATTGGAGATTTGGAACTTTGCGTTTAGATGTTCAACCAGACGGAGGTAGATAATGTCAAAAATAAGTACAACTAGACTACCAAATGCAACAAAAGATTATAATCAAACTCAATTTGATGTATTAATACGATTGTTAGAACAAGTTATTCAACAATTAAATTTTGGTTATCAACAAGATATAAAAGATGAATCTACAGCAAGGAGTTGGTTCCTTGGCTGATTCTTTTATTAGTAGATCTGGTAATGCTACCGGAACAATATACACTGTTCCTACAGCTGATCAAAATAGTCAACCTCCTATTTTACCTACAACTGCTTTGGTAAAAAGTATTAAGTTGTCTAATCAATCCGGCGGAGCTATTACAACAACAGTTACTATGATGGATAGTAGTAATAGTAGTTTAGAAATAGAACTATACAAAGACAGTTTAGCTGATGGGGTAGAAACTGAAGTTTTAACTCAACCTATTGTATTAGAAGAAGCTGATGCAATTAAACTAACAGGAGCAGTAAAAATATTAGTAAGTTTAATGGAGATAACATAATGACATTTAAAAAAGTACAAGAACCAAAACAAATTGGTGTTCAAATGGTTAATGGTAAAGAAGTACCAATACTACAACCTGAAGTTCATATAGAAGTAAAAAATAAAATTACTGGTAAAGATTATGAATCAAAAGAAGAAGCGGATAAAGACGTTAACGATCCTACTACAAATACTAAAGAAGAACATATAGAACAAAATGTTCAAGTTAAAGTTCAACAATTGCCTGATTTTAAAGGTGAAGTAAAGTACGATTAAGCACTACACATTTCACATACTTCTGGATCTTCTAAAGGCATAACAGGATCAACTTTTTTTTCTTTTTTATTATGACACTTGCAGTCTATATGTCTTTTTAAATCTCTTTCTAATGCTGCAATTCTGCTAAGCGCTTTTGATAATTTGTCTGCTAAATATGCAATTGATGCAGATGCTTCTTCTTGTGTCATAATATTTCCTTTTCTAAAATTTTTGGGGTAAGAACCACATTACTTTTTCTAAATATTATTTGCAAGAAAACTTTTTATAATTGTTTTCTTGACATTATTTCTTTTTTAACAGGTCGTGAATTTGTTGGCCTTGGACCGCAACCATGAACCCTATAAATATAACTCCTACTAAAATTATTATAAGTAATATAGTATCTATCATAATGTTCTCCACATTTGAGGGTGAGGTAAACAATGTTCTGTACTTACACCTTTTTTCATCGTTAATAATATATCACCACTTATACTTACTCTGGGTTCTTTTTTAGTATTAATTTCAGTGTAATGTAATAATGTGCTAGGAAAAATTACAAAATCTCCTGTAGAAACAGGAACCATATAACTTGCAAAATTAAATTTATTCCATTCACTTATATATTCTTCTGTAGGAGGAACAAATAAACCTGTTTGAGCTGCAAGTTCTTCTTCAAATTTTATATTTCCCATATCATTATTTCTTACATAATAAACACAACTAAAGTGACTAGCTGTATGTTTATGTGATGCTATGTGTTGATTTTGTGTCGTATATGTGGCCCATGCTTTAGTTATATGAACATCAAATTTATCTAAATTGTATCCTAAAGTGTGTAAATAAAAATTAATATTTCTATCTAAAGCTGAAAACAATGATTGATATAATTTCTTTTTATGTAAATTATCAACAGCGTTTTCTAAATCAGTAAAATGAGTGTTACCATTTACATCGGTTGTAGCTGCTACACTGCCTGGCTTTTCTTTTACAAAAGATTCAATATGAGGACTTATATTTTCATTTATATTTTCGTAATTAGCTATTGTTGCTTTATAAATATTTTTCCCAAATAAAGTGTTAATGGTAGTTTCTTTCTGCATAACTAATCTCCAAGTATTCTATTTTTGTTACCCAACCACGAGGTATAGCTATAGCTCCACCTCCATGATTATCATCTTTATCTTTACACCATGAGCGCATAATGACAACTTTTTCTAAGTTTTCTACTATCATCCAGCCAACTTCTTGACACACAGCTAAAGGAGCATCAATCATTTCTTTAATTGATAACCATCCTGTTTCCATATCCCTAGCATCAAGCCAGGTTATTCGAACCATAGGGCATTTATCAATATCAAACTTTTCTGTACTAGACATTATAGCTCTTGTGTTATACCAATATTTTGACTATAATTGTATGATAAAATAGGCATAATGCACAAGTCTAGCCTCCTTGCTTAAAACAAGACAATTCATAATTGCAATAGGAGATATGTTTAAGAATCTAGTAAAAAAGGTCAAATCATTTGCCAAGAAAGCTGCCCCATATGCGGGACTTGTAGCTGGCGCTTTTGGTATGAATCCAATGGCTGCAGCAGGTATAGGTGCTTTACTTGGTGGTATGGGTGGCGGAGGAATGAAAGGCGCCATGATGGGTGGCCTCGGTGGCTACATGAGTGGGTCAATGTTTTCTCCTGATAAAGGAGGTAAAGCATTATTTGGTTTTGATAGAGACAAATTTTTTGATCCAAGTGCATTAACAAACATACCTAAATTAATTGGTCCAGAAGGAAACATTTTAAATACTACTCCAGTAGATGCGGAAGGAGTTGCAAGAAAAATGGGAATGATGGATTATCTTCCTTTAGTTGGACTAGGAACAGCTGCAGCTTACGCAGGAGGTTTGTTTGACGAACCACCAATTCCAGAAGATGCAATTCCAAAAGAATATAAATACAATGCAGCTACAGATCCTTTAAAAAATATTAATCAAAAATTTGCAGACATATATAGTAATTATTCTCCAATACCGGCTACTTCTATTTATGGATATTTAGATAGTATGGGCTTAGGAGGATTTGGAAATAAAAATGGTGGAGTTATGGCATTTGCTGATGGAAATCCAACAAATGTTAATATTGATATAAGTGATTTAGATGATAATCAATTAGAAATTTATAATGGTTTATTAGATATAGGTTATGAGGCAGGTGAGGCTCTTCAATTAATTTTTGATCCTGGACCACAATTTTTAAGACGAAGAAGAGTGCTTAGAGGTTTGGCACCGGGAGGATCAACGAGAGATGACAATCCTGCAATGGAACAACTTATTGTTCCTAATCCTAATTTACCAAGCTCACAAGGTATTATGGAAGAATCAGGAATATTATCTTTAGAAGAATTAGAAATGTATATTGAACAATTAACTATGTTAAAAGAAGCAGGAGAACTAACACAAGAACAATATCAAATGGCTGTTCAAATGGTAATGCAAAAAGCAGGACAAATGAAAGCTGCTGAAGGTGGTATTGCTCAATTTAATTTTGGTGGAGAAATCATGGGCCCTGGCACCGGCCGTGAAGATATTATACCAGGAAAAATAGTTGACAGAAATACAGGACAAACAAGTGATATGCTGGTAAGTAATAATGAACACATTATACCTGAGTATACTTTGTATGCTATGGGTGGTGGAGATACTGAAAAAGGTCATGACATGATGAATAAATTAAGAAGTGAAACTAAATCAATAGCAAGCAAAATGGGTTATGATTTTAAAGGTGCAGAAGATGGGAGTGTAAATTATGGCTGAGTCACAAGTAATTCAAAATTTACCTCCTGAGTATATACAAGAAGCTTACACTAACCTTATTAAAAACGTTGGAGACTATGTAGGTAGTGCTCCTGCATTACCTGATTTTCAATTAGCTGGATTTAGTCCTGCACAGCAATTAGCTATGCAACAAGCTTATGGAATGCAAGGTTATTCTTACGATCCAACAACAGGATTTACAAAAACAGGAGCAGCAGTTGGTCAACCAGAAATGGCCCTGGGTCTTGGCGCTTTAGGAACATACGGAACACAAGCAGGTAATTTATATAATCAAGCAGCTACAGCTAAATTTGATCCTGCAAGTTACAAACAATACATGAATCCTTTTCAGGATGAAATTACTGCAGCAATTAATGAACAAGGACAAATGGCTCAAAACCAAGCAGCAGCTCAACAAGCCATGGGCGGTGTATATGGAGGAGCAAGAGGACAAATACAACAAGGACAAATACAAGGAAATATTTTTGATACAATAGCTCAATCAACAGCTCAAAATTATGGAAATGCAATGAATCAAGCATTTAATGCATTTCAAAACCAACAACAAAGAGGTTTAGCAGGAGCTCAAGGTATTGGAGCACTTGGAATGGGATTAGGACAAGCATATGGACAACAAGCACAAATGCAAAATGCTTTACAAACTCAAGGTATTGGTCAACTAATGGGAATTGGAGGAATGCAAAATCAACAAGCACAAGCGTTCTTAGATATGCAAAGAGCAAATCAAATACAAAATATTAATCGCCCTATGCAAATGTATGGCTTTATGTCTGATATTTTATCAGGAGCTCCTTCTACAATGGGTTATCAATATACTCAAAACTATGGTCAAGCAGGAAGTCCTTTCTCTCAAATGTTAGGAACTGGTGCTACAATACTAGGTGGTATTGGGGCATTTAATAAATTAGGAAAATAATATGGCTGATATTTTTCGTATTCCAGGTAGCCAATACCGAACTCAAGAAGAGGAAAATTTTAAAGGAGTTCCCCGTAGTGGAGAACAAACATATTTTTTACCAGATTTTATAGGAGATGTTGGCAAAGGATTTAAAGAGATGGTTTCAGAAGAAAGCACTACCGCTGTACAAAATTATAATGTTAGTCAAAATCTTAATTTACCTACGAGCGCTGATATTAATTCAATGGGAGAACAAGAATTATTACAATTAAAAAATAAGATAGAATTTCAAAAAAAGCATAGTGTATCAAATCAGTTTGGTAATAGTTTGGATATGACCTTACAACAAATTAATGAAGCTTTAAATAATTTAGCTTTAGATAATAATATAGTCCCTGTTAGTTACAATGGTATAGAACAAGGATCTACTGATGATAGTGTTGATACGTCAGCAGTAAATAATAACACTAATGTTCCTACAGAAAATGAAGATGTAAAATTAATGAATCATGAAGAAATTCAAACTCAACAAGATGAAGATCAATTACATAATGACAATGTTTGGAAAGCTACATCAAATGCTGTAGATGCAATAACAGCAGAAGCAATAAAAAATCCTGAGTTAGCTGTTGCTTTAGAAAATCAAGTTGAAAATGGTGAGCCTAATCAATTAGAAGAAAATTCTGTTTTAGCAGAAGATGAAAACATTGTTTCTTCTAATTCGTCTCAAGATGTATTTGATAAAGGTCAAGGTGAATTAGAATTAGAAGAAAGTGCTTCTACAACAGAAGTAACTGAAGAAGGTACAAAAACTGCAGTAGAAAAAATTAAAGAAGAATTATTAAAAGTAATGCCAGAACAAGAAATTCCAAAAGAATTATTGTTAATGAAGTTTGGAGCTAATTTATTAAGAGCAAGAAGTAACAGAAGAGGACAATTACCTAAATTTTTAGATGAATTAGGACAAGCTATTGAACCTGTAACAGATACTTTAATTGCTTTTGATATGAAAAGACAGGAACAAGATAGAGCTTTGGCTTTACAAGCTTACGGAATTTATGAAGCCCAACAAGAGCGTGCAGCTAAAGATTATGAGTACGAAGATTTATTTAATGTTTATGCTAGTGATTACGGACCGAACGGAGTTTTAAGAGGTGGTACTACCTTTATGGGACAAATAACAACTCCAGCTGAAATTAAATATTATTCTTCTATGATGTATCCATCAGAAGAAAGTGTAAAAGCTAAAACACATACACAAGACGAATTAGATAAAACTCCAGAAAATCTTAGAGGAATGCCAATTTTTACAATTACTAAAACTACAGGTGCAAAAGAAGATCATGGAAGTCCAATGGGAGATGGAATATTTTCTACTAATAAAACAGCTTATGCAGAAACTGTAAATGGAATGCAGTTTTTAGAAACTCATATTAGAACTGATGCTCAAATGCTGCAATTTGTAGCTCTGGGTATGATAGAAGGAAATCAACCACAAACTGGTTATGGTGCAGCGTTAGGTAAATTTACACAAGTTAATGCAGAAAAATTAAATTCATTAGCTAAATTTTTTGGTGTTAGTGAAGGTGTTCCTATTCTTAATAAACTTTCCGGAGAAGATGAGTACGACGCATATTATGAAGCAATGGCTGCAGCAGGATATGATTTTACTCCCGACGGAATTCACGCAAGTATTACTCAAGATATACAATACATGAAAGATTACAATGATGCGATGTATGCTACTACAGGACCTAATGCGTTAAGTTCAGATGAATGGGCATTAAATAAATCTTACATAGCTACTCTTGAAACAGCAGCTAATGAATTAAAAGGAAGAGAAGGTCTTAACTTAATGGAATCTTTAATGCAGAAGTCTGCATTTGGTAGAGCTCGTTATCTTCAAGGGTCAAACAGATTACTTAGAGACGTTATTAGAGAAGCAATGGATATTATGAATGTTTATAAATCTGGTGATAGACAAATGATGGCAAAACTTAATGATAATATTACTAAGTATGTTGCTGATTATAATAAAAAATTATCTTTTATTTACGATCCGGCTACAGAAATGGATAAGATACAAAAAAACATGTTAGTTGTAGATGAAAATTATAATATTAGTGGAGGCTATCTTAATTGGATGAATGTAGATCAAGGTAATCCTAAATTAGGAGATACTATTAATTTACAAGATCCTAATGTTTCTCAAGATATTGGAGGAAATGTTGAATTTAAAAGTTTATCAGATATGTATGAAAGCTTTGGTATGGAAATGCCAAATGAATTAAAGGATTAATATGATTAGTTTAGAAGAATTAGTAATAGCAAGACAAACAGGAGAAAATCTTCGTCAACAAGGTATTGATCCTTTAGCTGCCATTACTTCGGCAAATAATCCTAAGCAAGAACCTGGAATGGTAAAAGCTCAAGATGGAGTAGAAGTTAAAGCACCAGGAGAAGAACTTCCACAATTAGAAGTTATGGGATTTAAAATTCCTAAAAAAATATTTGGTATTAATGTTGGTACACAAGCAGCTGAAAGTTTTAGTGGTTCGTCTATGGATGAAGATATTTATGATCCAAAAAAACATAAAATGAAACCAAGTCAAATGAGAGAGTTAATTAAGCAAATAACAGTTAAGGGTATGATGCTTAAAAAAGATGATAAAGAAATTATGGATATGATTAATTCTACAGTTGCTAAAAGTGGATATACTCATAATGAATTGGCTGCAGATAAAATAAAATCTAAAGCTATTAAAGGTTACAATTTATATAATACTGATCAACCAAATCCTTTTCCTGCATATAAATTAATAAGTTCTATTATTGGTGGAACAGCAGGTAATATAGTAGGAGCTAGAACAGGAGCAAAAGTAGGAGCTTCTCTTGGTCGTTTTGGAGGACCATGGGGAATGTTAGCTGGTGGAATGATTGGTGGTACTCTTGGTTATGTAGGAAGTTTACTTGGATATGAATTAACACTTAATGATTTAAATAGAAAAGGAATGTTATACACTCCTACTTATAATGAAATAGGTGACTTTATTGGAAACAGACAAGGTATTAATAGACCAACAAAAGAAAAATTAGTTGAATATTTAAAACACGAAGCAAAAGTAGATGCAATGTTTCAAGGCGGATTTTTTGCAGCTAGACCTGTATTTAAAATGTTAGGCTATGGAACTAGAAATTTAATAACAGGTGTAGGAGCAAAAGAATTAGCATTAGCTAGACAATTAAAAGAAACTACTGGAATTACTCCAAGTATTTCTGATATTTCTAGATATGAAATAATAAGAGCAATGCCTCAAGTTATAGGTAGATTACCTTTCTTTAGACGTCCTTTTGTTAAAGCTACTTCAATAAAACAAGAACAATTATTTAATACAGCTAAAGACAAAATATTTTTAAATGGACCTACATTTACATTAGCAGATCTAGGACATGATATGTCAGCGGTTCGTGAAAGAATAACAAAAGAGATTGCTACAGCAGTGGATAATAAATATGCTGCTTGGTATAATGCTTTAGGAGATAATCCTGCTATTGCTTGGAATGCAGCAAGAGCTAAATCAAAAGAAGGTGCTAAATGGATGGAAAATTTAGGAATGCCTCCAGAAGATTTAGTTAAAAATTCTTTATATAGAAAATTAGCTAACTACGGAGGAACAGCAGAAGGATCAGTTTGGAGATCAGGCGCTCCTATGACAGCAGAACAATGGAAACAAATGAGATTAGGTTTAACCAATGATGTTTTATACAATAAAGATTTATCTGTAGAAATGAAAGGTGTTGCTAGAAATGTTCTTCGTGCAATGGAAGAAGATATGGCTAACTTAGTTAAAGCAAACCCTAATTTATATAAAAATGCAGACAAATTATTACAAGAAGCAGATCAATCATTTAAAAACATGATGATTTTATTTGGAGATCCTACTGTAAAAGCATTAGGTAAAGATTCTAAATTTGCTTTTGTTAACGCAATAAAACAACCAGGCACTAAGTATGCAAATGAATTATTAGATTCTGCACTAAAAGATTTTAGATCTCCAGAAGCAATGGAAAGATTGCATCAGATACTTGGTGGAGAAATGTTTGGAAGAGTAATGAAAGCTAAACTTATTGATTCTTTTCAAAATTCTTTTACTAAATCTACAACTAAACCTGGATTAACAAATATTGGTGACGATTTCTTTGAAAATTTTGATGACTTAGCTTTTGACTCTACATTTTTTAAAAGATCATTAGGGTTAGATGAAGCTGGAAAACCATTAAAAAGAAAATTAGATGCATTAACAAAAGGATTAGATTTAGGAGGTACGGGACAAAAACTTCCAACAGCTCAAGAATTATTAAATTTTGCTGATGCAGCCGGAACTTTCTTTAATGGAAAAAATATGAATATTAGTACATTCTTAACTAGACGTGCAGCGTTAGGTGGAACTGATTCTTTAGTAAGAGTTCTTGTTCCTGCTGCTTCTCTTGCTGGAAGTGGTACTGCAGCTATGGCAAGTCCTTGGGCAACTTTATTAGGTGTAACTGCATTTTATAAATCAGCGCAAATTTTAGCAAGACCAATGAACACAGATTTATTTACAGAAGCTTTTAAAAAATGGGCTGCTGCAGGAGCAGTAACTGGAGGAAATCTTGGAGAAGGAATGATTAAAAGAACAAAAGCTTATGAAGCTGCTGTTTTAGCTAGTCAAAGAGCAGTGAGGGAATTATTTAGAAGTTATCCTGATATGCCAAATGAATTAGATAATAGATTTGATATGTTACAATTTAGAACTAAAGGATTAAATGTAGGAAAAGAACAATTAGAAGAAATGAAATCATTAACTACTGGTGAAATGAATGAAGCTATTAATAGTATTTTAGGTCAAAATGCTGATGAAACATTAGAAGGTCAAGGAATGATTATTCCTGGTGCAAAAGTAGGAGACAGAACAATCCCAGTTGATCAACCAGCTAATATACAACCTATTAATACTCCCGATATAGCCCCTGAACCATCGACAATGAACAATTTGAGTGCTACAAACAAGACTAAAATGTTTAATCCTACACGAATAAATCAAAATTCAAGACTTGCCTTAGCAGGTAATGATCCATTATTGCAGGGAATTGCAATGAACAATAGGAATTTTTAATGGCTGATAATGAATTATATTTAACAAAAGGTGAAGCAAAAGCGGTTCGTGAAGGCAGTGATACAGTTGACATGACAGATAATCAAATGAAAGCAATGGGACGAAGAGGTTTTGGAGGATCAAGTTCTGGTTTAACAGAATTAATTATGAGACTATTAGGTGGAGAAATAAAAAATTTATCAGGCATTGCAGAGTTAATTGGACAAGCAAGAGATGTAACAAGGAATAATAAAATGGTTGGGGAAGAAGTTTTAACAGAAGGAACTACATACACTTATGATGTAGATGGTAATCCTACAACTTTTTCTTTTACTGAATCATTAGGTGAATCATTAGGTGAAGATGCTGGAATGAAACAAGCTTTTGAGGCTCATTCTAGAGGAGAAATGTCTGATGAAGAATTTATGGAAATAACAGGAGTTAATCCACCGAAAGTTCCAACAGATATTTCAAATAAAAATGGTGGCATAATGAAGTTTGCCCCAGGAGGTAATCCTCATTTAGATATGAGTGAAGAAGCTGCTTTTGAAACTTTTTCATCAAAACCTAGTCCTTCTCCAAGCACCTATAACACGGGTCCAAGTAATCCTTTTAATGATAATAACAATACAATAAATACTTCGCCTAGTTCTTCTACTACTAATCAAAACAATCAAACTCAATACAATCAAATTGTTGATAGTGCCGGAACAGGTAATATTAATATGGAAGAGATTGTTGATTTTAGAGAAAAATCTGGAATGGATGGAACAGAGTATTCAGAATTTTTAGATAAAATTAAAAAGAGAGGTGGTAATGAAGCATTTTATGATGCTGGATTTGTAAAAGGTCCAGGACAAATGATAACCAATTATATTAAAAGTGGAGGATTTTTAGGAAACATTTTAAAAACTGTTCTTGAAGGTGGAAAAGATGCAGGAGTTATGGCAATGGATAAAGCCGGTGATATAAAAGATTATTTATCTAACTTTGGTGATGGCGTAATGGCCAATCAAGCAATAGAAGAATTTTCAGAAGTTCAAGGACCTTTAACAGGACCTAATAAATTTAGAGAAAATTTAGCAATGGGCGATCCATTAAATTTATTTGAACAATATAATTATTATGGAGACAAATTTAAAAATCCTTATAGAACAGAACAAGGTTCTTATGATGATAGTGCTATAAACCCTAATTTTTATGGAGGTAGATCTCCAACGGATGAATTGTTTGCAAGCAATTTTACAATAAATCCAAGCGATCCAAATAGCTTTCCTATGTCTCGTCAATACAGTCAAATGTTTAAAGATAATATGTTAGCGGATGGTGGAGGATTATTTCCTCAAATGACCCCTAATGATCCTTTAATGAATTCATTTAATAAAACGCCGTTATCTGTTTTAGAAAGAGATAATGGAGGTGTAACAAGACAACAATACATGCAACAGTATGCTCCTAAAACAGCAGCACAAATGCTGGGCATTGTAGATACATATGATGAAGAAGGAATAATGGGAGTATGAACTTTACCTTTAAAGACAGTGTTTGGCTCGTAGGAGTTTTTGTTGCCTTAGGTGCTACCTGGGGTATGACAAGTCAAAGAGTTACGGCTATGGAAACAGACTTAGATCGTATGGAAACAGCAATACAAATTTTTACTAAAATAGAAACACGCATTGCTGTTATTGAAACCGAGGTTAAAAATATTAATCTCAAATTGGAAAGGATGTCCAAATGAATACTAAACGTATGAACAGGTTAGAAGAACTTGGTCGAATTGATAATGAAAAAATGAATAAAAATAGACGAGCTGAGAAAAAAAGAGTAATCGGTGAGTTAAAAGCTAAGTCAGGTGGAAAGACTAAAAGAAAAGCCGGAGGTAAGACCACAAGACGTAAATCTGGTGGTAAAACCAAAAGATAAAGAAATTTTTATCCCGTAAAGGCCCCTAGAATGCAAAGTTTAGGGGTCGGTAGGGTGATTGTACCTAAGAATTAAGTTTTTGTCCTGAGACTTAAAAAAACAGCCTTTATAAGTTTTTTCCAAAATTAAGAGCTATTTCAGGGGTCTTAAATAGATCTGGATAGTCCGTCATCAACATCATTGTAACTTCTTTAACTTTTTTAGTATATTTAGGATCAACTGCATAAACATCTAAAGTATTAATAAGGTTTCCTAATTTAATTTCTTGAGTAACAAATTGTTTTCTTCTTTCATTTCTATATTTTTCAAAATGATGAGATACATTTAAAAGTTCAATATAGTCCGCAACACTTTCACATTTTCTTTGATATAATTTTACCATTACATCAGAGTTTAATGCTTTTAAATGTGGTTCAGTTGGGTCTGGTTGAACTATTCCATAAAAATTATTTGCTTCTTTAGCAAATCTAGAAGTTCCCCAATCAGATTCTAAAATAGCTTGAGCTACACTTACTACCACTACAACTCTTTGAGGTGGTGGTATAAATGAATTGTAATTAACTGTGCATCCCGCTATTCCTTCCACAAATTCTCTTTGTGGATCTTTGTCATAATTAAAATCAAAGTGTGTTATAAAAGGAGTGCACATAATTAATAATGTTGCACACAATTCCTTAAACATTAATACAAATTCAATCCTCTTCTAAAACTATTTATTTTATCAAAATGTTCTGGTTTAATTTCGTAGATATTATTATCTTTGCAAAAGCGTACAGCACTTTTAAAATGATTCCAAGCCTTTATTAATTCTTTTCCTTCTAATTCAAACTTCTGTAAATGTAAGTTTTGTGCACACATTAAAACAATTCCCTTTTTTATTTTAGGTTTATTAGGAAAAGTCTTATTATAAGCCATTACATAAGCAGCTAATTGGCACATATATTTCCAACACCATTCTTTTCTTTTAGGTTTATTAGCTTGTTTAAAATCTATTACACAAGGTTGATGATAATATATTCCGGATAAATCTAATCTGCCGTGATAATAATTACCAAATTTAAGTCTAGCTTCCATATCCCAACAATCTTCTAATTTATTTTTAATTGCATGTTCATAAATTTTAATTGCCATTTTTCTTCCCAGAATACCTTCTTCAGTTTCATCTACACAATCTTTATTATCCCTGATCCAATGCTCAAGAAACTTATGCATAGCAGTTCCAATAGCAGCTGAACGTTTACTAATTCTTTCTGCTTCTTCGTGACCCACTCTATCTCGCCATTTTTGTAATGATTCTGGATTATCTAATACTTGTAATATTTTAGATATAGAAACACTCACATTGAATCTCCCCAGTTCTTACCAAGTTCTGCATCAACTTTACTAGGTACTTCTAACTTACATGCATTCTCCATTATATCTACAATACGTTTAGATGTTTTCTCATCAGAAACAGATACAGCTATCTCATCATGTATTTGAATCATTGGAGTTATACCTTCTTCATGAAGATCTACCATTGCTTGTTTAGTTTGATCTGCCGCAGATCCTTGTATAATTCTATTAAAAGCAGTGTAAGTAAATGCTCTTCTTATAGCCGGACCATATTCCTCTTGTGCTTGTTGCTTTGGTAATGGTTGATTAAATTGTATTACATCTCCTGGCATACGTTTTTTAAATGGAGTATCGGGTTCCCATAAATTAAAACGACACTTACGTTTCATTAAAGTTCTTACAAAACCTTTATTCTCTCCTCTTCTACTTGCTTGTTGTGTTGCCATGTTTTTAAGTTCTCTAATAAAAGGAACACTACTATGATATTCTTTAAACAAGTCCTGTGCATCTTCTGTATTTAAACCAAGCTCCTTGGCTAACTTCCCCTGACCCATGCCATAAGATAAACCAAGATTAATTGTTTTAGCTTTCTTACGATCTATGTTTGCCATCTCTGCAACTTTTTGATGGAAGTCTGTTGTAGGATCATTAATGTAAGCTCCTGCTACTTCAGCCGAACCAGCAAGATCTAATTGTTTTGCAAAATGAACAATAATCCGTGGCTCCTGCTGTGAGTAATCAAACGAACCCCACTGTTCACCTTCCTCAGGAATAAATAAACTTCTTATTGCAGGACCAATTGTAGGATGTCTAGCAGGTATCTGTTGTAAATTAGGATTAGACATACTTAATCTACCTGATACAGTTCCTCCTTTATCTCCTCTTAATTGATGGATTTCTGCATGTATTCTACCTTCATGAGAATGTTTTAATAAAGTATCTATAAATGTGGTTCTCGCTTTATTGATTTCTCTTGCTTCAACCACCATCTTTGCCAACTCCGAGGAGTGATTAGATAAAAAACCTTTATCAAATTTAGGTTGTTTACTTTTAGCTGTTCTTTCGTAAGGAATTTTAAGGGAATCAAACGCTTTCGCAACGCTTGCTGCAGCCCAAACATCAACAGCAACCCCCGTGTCTTGTAATATTTTATCAAGAATCTTCTTTTCTGTATTCTCAAAGTCTTTTTTAATACGTTCTGCTCTATCCAAATCAACTCTAACTCCTTTTGATTTCATTTCAAATAGCACTGGAAACAATTTAGTTTCTAACTCAAACACCTGTTGAAGTTCATCTTCTACTATTTGTAATTTAAATATTTCCCATAACTTTAATGTAAGTTCTGCATCTTTTTCTGCGTAGGGACCAACGATCATAGCAGGTAGTTTATGCATTTCACCTTTAGCATCTGTTCCCCATTGAGCCGCCGCTTCATATAATTCTGTCTCGTATTTCTTTTCTTTTAAATAATCTTTTGCTAATTCATTTAGCGAATACCTAAATCTATTTTCATCTATTAAAGGTGCGGCTATCATTGTATCAACAATAGTTCCTTTAACTTCTAATCCCCATTGGCGCATCCAACCAACATCATACATAGCATTGTGAAAAACTTTTATGTTATCTTTATCTAAAATCTTTTTAAAATTTCTTTTAAATATTCTTTCATCAATGTTAGGTCCTTTCTCATGACCTACAGGAAAGTATCCTTTCCAACCATTAGCTGCAATTGCAACGCCAATAACTTTACCATTGTTTGTAGCCCAACCAGGACCTTTTGTTTTTATATCTGGATCGTGTGTTTCTAAATCAATAGCAACAACATCTGCTTCATAAACTAATTCTGGTATCTCACTAGGAGGTACCCATTCTGTATCCGCCATATTTCTCCTTATTTAATGTATCCGGCTTTAGTACCTTTTTGATTACTCGTAATCAAAACTTCTTGATTATCTACTCCTTTCCTCAAAAATAATTTTATAACGGGTAAACCTTTTATCATTTCTGTTGACACCTGATTTATTTCGTAACCTATTAACTCTTTGCATTTTTTTAAACTTTCTTCTAAAGCTTGTTCTCTAGTCATCTTTCTCTCCTATACTCCACACATGCCTTCACACTCATCAGCCATATCTCCAAATAAATCTGGTTGATCAGAACCTTTATCTAAATCTACTTGATCTAAAGGTATTCTTTGTGAATGTATGTATAGTTCTTTTGCTCGTGATAAACCTAATGCAGGACCTGCGTTTCTAACTTTCTTATCAAAGTCAACACATTGTTTCCATTCTTTAGGTCTTTCATCTCTCATTTCTTTCCAAAACTTATTGTCATGATAAGGACAATAAACACATGCACTCTTTGCAGGCTTTGGATATTGTCTTTCTTCCATCCATTTAAAACAATCCATTCTAGTTATTTTCTTTTCAACAAGAGGATAGTGAAAACGATATGAAGCTTTTTCAAATGTTTTCATTCTAAATATTTCATCATAAGATATGCCAAGATACTGATTAACCACCATACCTTTAGGCCATCTTTGTCCCTTTTTAAGACCATATTCTCGCCTTATTCCTTGTTCTATCTGTTCTATTTTATAAGTAGATGTACATCTTCTATTAGCTAATCCTTTTTTACCATCTAATCCTACTAAGAAAAAAGGTATTGATGCTCCTCTTTTATATACTCCGTTGTCTATATAATTTTCTACATCTTCTTGAAGATTGCCCCATGTTACCCGGATCACAGGAAAGTTTAATTGTTTTTCTAAATAATCCAACCAGGCATATGTTCCATCACCTTCGTTCTGAGTGTCAGCAAAAATAGCAAAATCTATTTTACCAGATCCTCCTGGTTTAACTTCAAACTCACCTCTGGAAAAAGCTAAAGCCATCATTGATGACTGCACTCCTGCTCCTAAACTTATTATGTTTAGATCTCCTGGATATTTTTTACTTCTTTCAGTTGGCATATTCTTCTCTATTTAATCTAAAGTTTTGTCTTAAAAACATTTCTGAATACTCATAATCATTAGATGAACGAACCAAGAATAAATTCTTTTTAGTCCTAGTAATTCCTGTATAAAAAACTCTTCTCTCATCGTCTCCATTTTTTAACAAACTCGTATATGATTTACGAGATAATTCTGATAATAACACAACATTGTCAGCTTCGCCACCTTTCGATCCATGAATTGTAAGTATTTTTATCTTAGGAATAGCATTTATATCTTGACCTCTCCTCTCACATTTGCGGATATACATAACAACATCTTCATTTATTAGGTTTAATGCCTCATGCCACAATAATTCTTCTGGTACTCTAAGCCCATGATTTTCAAATAAATTATTATAAGTAACTACAATGTCATCTTCTAAAGCTTTATCCCAAGTCTTAAATCCTTTTTCAATATGCTCCGGTCCGGAAGATATATACTTGTACATATTCTTAGCACCACCTAAAGATATTTCTTCTCCTCTAACTAATTTGTTCCAACAGTTTATTGCATAACAAACTTTTTCTGAGATAGATTTATTTTTATTAAATCTATTGTAAATTATTCCTTCTCTTTTAAAATATTCCTCTACTTTTTGTAGAACATATTTAGTTCTAGCTAACACATAGTATTCACCATCTTTATCAAAAGGAACGTACTCTATTGAAGAGTAATGTAAAACTTCTCCCGGTTCGTTAGTAGGTTCCCATTCTTTTTTTACTCTAACTTTAATTTTATTTGCTACTGATTCTGCAACATTATAAACTCTTTTTGGTATTCTAAATGATTGATTTAAAACCTTTTTATTACCTGGAGTTCTCATTAACATTTCAGGTATTGCCCCTGCCCATTTAAATATTGCTTGATCATCATCTCCGGCTATGTAAATATGCTTTGTGCTCTTTGCTAAAAGAATTACAGCATACCACTGGAGCATACTTAAATCTTGAGCCTCATCTATTATGATGACTGGCAATGAGGGAACAGATCCCTCATTTACTAATTCTAATAACATATCATTGAAATCATAGAGCTCATGCTCTACTTTGTAATCTATATATGTTTCATAAATTCTTTCTAACTCAGGAAAACCTCCTTCAACATGTTCCTCAGATTTTCTCCATTGCACATCTATGTTTACCATATTGTTTCTTGCCAACTCTATTATACGCATAAAAGGATTTTTCTGCATACTCTGTCCTGTATCTTCTATCTGACTATTAGTATTTAAAAATTCTTTTATCTGTAAAAGTTTACCTAAAGCTTTGTAATGTCTATCTTTCATTACACTTTGTGTACTTAAATTTAATTGTTTAAATGCCATGCTGTGTAAAGTTCTAAACCATTCAAAATCTTTTTCTTCATAATCAAATTTACTTGTAGCTCTATCAATTGCTTCATTAGCTGCTTTCTTGGTGTAAGCAAAGTATCCTATCTCTTCTGGTCTGTACCCTTCCTCTAAATGTTTTTCTACAATACTTAAAAGAGTATGAGTTTTTCCTGTACCAGGAGGTCCAAAGATAGTTGTTGTTTTATCTTCAAAGTATGAGCGTGTTTCTTCCTTGCTCGTCTTTTGTATATCTAATGGAAATTTTTTAGAAAGGTGCTGCATCTTTTATCTCTGGTTTTTTTAAGGATTTTTCTTCTCTTTTTATTTCCGGAACGAACCATAATCTTTCTGTTTTTCCTAATATTTTTCTTGAAGTAGAGCCACCTTCCATGTCTCGTAATCGTTGAACTATCTGCATTGTTTTCATTTCTGTAAATCTTTTTTTCTTTAAATAATCTTCAAGGTGAACCATTTTAAAATAAGTTTTATTTTCTTCTGTAAAACATTTGCCGGTTATGACTTCATCCATCTCTAACCCTGCCCCCTGCTCAAAAATAAAGTTTCCAAAGTGTTCATCAAACTTACCAAAAGTTGTTGTATCAAAATGATCTTTAGCTGGAATTATTTCTGCATGCTCTAATAATGTTCTAACTTTAACAGTCCAGTCATTAGCTTTCATAGCCATAGGTAATATAGTTAAATAATCCATACATGCTCTTCTAAATTTTTGTTGATCAAATAATTGTTCTGTTGTGAGAGACATTCTCTTTCCATCAACATTTAAGAACCACATGGATTCATCTGATTCTAATTTAGTAAGGTCAGAAATAACAACATCATAATTATCTCCGATTCCAAATTTTCTTGCCTTGCAAAGAGGTGCATTACATACTGCACACATTGGTTGATCTTTACATTTATATTGATAATCAGTTTTCTCATGTTGCTTTATAGTTTTCTCCACTTGAGCAAAACCCAGTGGTCTATCCATATGTTTAGAATTAAATTCATTTACTTTATCTTTCCATTGATCAGGAAAAGCTTTCTTTGCATAAACTGCATATTGATACAGTGCATTATCTCTTCCACCCTCTGGTATTCCCATGTTCATTAATGTTTCTAAACATGGTGGTCCTTCATCTAATTTTTTTTCGTTGTTTCTAGTAACTTTAATCTTGGATAAATCTTTTGGTTCCACAGCTTTTTTATCCACGAGTCCATAGAACTGATCCAAAGTACAACTAGCGCCGGTATCGTCATAAGCATAACGAAAACTATCGTCCCCAGAAAAATAAGGTAAATTAAGAAAATTTCCGGTATCACCCCTATCGGCACGGATTTCAATTTGTTTAGGAAAGACTTCACAATCTGCATAACCTAATTCACCTGCTAGCTCGACAAGTTTATTACGAAGTTTTTTTGCTTCAACAAAATCTTTAAGAAATAAAAATAGATGTGCTCCACCACTTTTAGATCTACAACAGATAAGGGGTATCTTGTATTCATTTAGTTTGTCGACAATTTGTTTATGATCCAGAGTATAAGAATCAACATCAATACAACCCCAACGACATTTCGAATCATCACGAATAGGAATAATTCCCAAACTTGCTTTACCAGAAATATGATCTTCCCATAATTGGTCTGTAATGGGGGCTTTAATGATGTACGCTTTGCCTTTTTTCTTGCCGTTTTCGTCCTGATCTTCTTCCTTGAATGTGCCATAAGCCCGGTGTAGTCCTTCAAATATATTTTTAAATCGTTCCATGTTTCTCCTTTTAATTTAATGGGGGTATTAAGCAATAATACCCCCGCATCAGTTTGATAGGAAGAGCAGTTTTCTGGGAGGAAAAACCTACCGGATCTCTTACTACCTTACGAAGTCTAATGTATCTCCGTTAACCTTTTCCGGCAGGTGTCTAAAATCGTTCCGGACCATCGTTACTTGCTATCTGTTTAGGTTCATCACCTTCAGGTGCAGCAAGTACGTCTCCTTGACGGAAAGCTAAAGCAAAAGCTTCTCCTGTCGTAAAGACTTCTTTGGTAGGAACGAAACCTTCTTTCGCTACAGTCCAACCGAAATATTTTTTTCCGTTGGTTTCCTCTTGTAGAGAACTTAATCTGTACACAATTGCGTAAGAGGGAGGTGTTATAGTTTTACCACCACTCTCCATTGTAGCCGTCATCATCATGTAATTCCATTGACGAGACTTTTTCAATTGAGAAGATTTCATGGTAAGTATCCCACGAGACTCAACATTATTTTTATCATCTAAAATAAGAACAATGTGGTTTGCTGTCTCTTCTACATAATTACCATTATCTAAATAGAAACGATTATCAGTAGGAGATTTTTTTGCCTTACTCATTATATTTGAGGTAGCAGGATGTATGTTCACAGGGGCCTTATTACCTGTGCCTTCTGGAGCCCATTCAACATAAGTTCGAATGTACTCACAAGGGACCACTCTTATGCCTGTTGGCCCATCATACACATTTTGTGATGCAGAATTAAAGATCTGCCCTGCTTTAGCCTCTGGAAGTGATGCATTATCACATTCCGGGGACATCTTTTGTAGTAGTTTGATACGAGGTATCATAACATCTTTGGTACTGACGTTAGATAACCCGTCTCCTTGTTTAGCTTCTGCTAACGAAAACACTTCGGCTAATGCGCCTCCGGCGTTTGAGTTAGACTTTTTAACATTTGACGTTTGGTTCATAAGTTACTCCTTTTATGTTTTGATTGTTACGTCGTTGGTTCGAAAGACACCAAAAGTTTCTTCGGGAAAAGGCTCACCCTTTTCAGCGGCTTTTTGTAATGACTCTCTTACCCAGGCATCAAGTGTATTCCATTGAATACCCTCTTTTTCTGAAGGTTCGTATCCATTTTCACGAAACATTTCTTTTACTTGTTTCGCTTCTATGTCTTGTCCCCTTCCGAAACTAAATGAGACTTCATTTTTAATCAAGTCCCCTGCACCCTGGTCCCTGATGTATTGATATGCATTATCAATATTCTCAGGTTTAATATGTGCACGAATTTTTTCTTTCCATGTAACAGTTGATCCGTCCATGAGTTTAAATGAATATAAATTTTTATCTTTAAGTGCGTTCGCTATTCTATTTTGTAATTCTTGTAACGCTTCTTTTTTAGCTTTTAATTCTAGATCTGTTTGCTTAACTGATTTTTTTAATTCAACTAGCTCTTTACATAAAGCGCCCATCTCACTGAGATCTGAATCATTAACCCTGTCAAGATTATCTTTCTCGTTTATTAAATCAAATATTTCGTTCATAGTTTCTCCTTATATTAAGATATTAAATTCTATCGGGAAATATCTTCTCTCAAGACGATCCCATTTAAGAACTTTATATCGTCCGTTATTGTATCGGCTGGCAATTGCACAACACGCACCTATTATACTAGGGTCCCCCACTAAAAGCAAGAAATCATCATCAGAAAAATTTTTTAAAATTTTGTTAGCCCCAAAAACTACAGGACCTGGTGATAATGCTATCTGTTCATGATAAGGTACTAATGATTTTAGATCTCCAAACTGCTTAGCAGAACTGAAATCTCTTTTAGGTACTTTCTGTATAATATAAACCGTCATTATTTCTTTCCGTCTCTCCTTTGGCTAGAGAGGGAGGGAACCTTTTTACAAGTCCCCTTCCGTTTCTTTTGCCTAGTGTAAAAAGGAGAAACTTTTTACACTTTATTTTATATTTGATTCTGATGCGAAATTCAAATAAATAAGATCTTAGAAATAATGAAACTAAACTATAAGTTTAAAACTCAGCCCTTCGAACATCAATTGAAGGCCCTTGGATGCTCCTGGAATAAGGAAAGCTTTGCATATTTCATGGAAATGGGAACTGGTAAATCGAAAGTCCTGATTGATAATATTGCTATGTTATATGACAAAGGATCAATAAATGGGGCTCTTATTGTTGCTCCTAAAGGTGTCTATACAAACTGGAAAGGTGAACAAATCCAACAACATATGCCAGATCATGTGATTTATAAAATTGTGGTGTGGAATCCTAGTCCAACTAAGAAAGAAAAGGAAGAAATAAATTCACTGTTTCAAGAAAAAGATTGCTTGACAATATTTCTGATGAACATCGAAGCGTTCAGCACAAAGAAAGGACAAGATATTGCCACAAAGTTTTTACTGGGACACAAAGCAATGTTTGCTATTGATGAGTCAACAACAATTAAAACACCAACAGCTGCTAGAACTAAAGCTGTTATTAAATTAAGTAAGTTAGCACAATACAGAAGAATACTTACAGGATCTCCTGTTACTAAAAGTCCATTAGATTTATATTCACAAGCAGAGTTTCTCGATCCGGCGTTCCTCGACCAACCATCTTTCTGGACATTTAAGTCCAGGTATTGTGTGATGGTTAAAAGACGAATTAGTGGTTCGCATCAATTTAATATGATTGTAAGTTATAAAAATTTAAATGAACTAACAGAGCTCATTGATAAATTTTCTTACAGAGTTTTAAAAGAAGAATGTTTGGACCTTCCTGATAAAATTTATATGAACAGAGAAGTTGAGCTTAGTCCAAAACAAATAGATGCATATCATCAGATAAAAGAATTTGCTGTAGCTGAACTTAAAGAAGGATCTATGACAACGTTTTCTGCATTGACGCAGTTGATGAGACTTCATCAAGTTACCTGTGGATTTATGACTACCGATGACGGTAGGCTCGTCGATTTACATGACGGGAAAGGAAAGATACCTAGACTGGAAACGTTATTAGATGTGTTAGAAGAAGTAGATGGTAAAGTAATTATCTGGGCTAACTATCGACATAACATTAGACATTTAACTACTGCTCTTCGTAAAAAGTACGGACCTGAAAGTACCGAGAGTTTTTATGGAGATACCAAACAGCATGATAGAGAGGATATTTTATCACGCTTCATGGCCCCTGACTCCGGGCTCCAGTATCTTGTAGCAAATCCTAGAACAGGTGGTTATGGTTTGAACTTAACTGTATCACATACAATTATTTATTATTCTAATAGTTATGATTTAGAAGTTAGAATGCAGTCTGAAGATCGTATTCATAGGATCGGTCAGACGTCAAAAGCAACATATATTGATTTAGTTGCTAAAAAAACTATTGATGAAAACATCATAAAAGCCCTGAAAACCAAGATAAATCTTGCATCCACAATTTTAGGAGAAGATTTAAAAAAATGGTTGCAATAAGTTATAATATATTATAAAGACTATTTACTCAAAAGAGAAAGAGAGTAATTATGTTTATAACAAAGTTTGGAATAATATTTATAGGAGTGATTGTGGCTTTAGTTTTGTTCTGGAGACACATATTTATTTTAACTTTATTTATATTAGCAATGCTATTTATTTTAGAAGTTAATTATGGTGGTTGGACTGGATACATGACCTCATTGGTAAAATAGAAAGGAAAATTTATGCAATCAGAAAAAGAAAAAATTTTAGATGGTGCTATGGCTGCCGTTGGAGAAAGAGAATTCACTCATGGGGAGTGCGTTGAAAATAACAAAAACATTGCAGAATTATGGACAGCTTATTTAGGTGTTCCAATTACAGCTGATGAAGTTGCAGTAATGATGATCTTATTAAAGATTGCCAGAACTAAATCTCGAACAGCAGTTAAGGACCATTATGTAGATATGGCTGGTTATGCTGCTATAGCTGGAGAGATAGTCTTGGGAGGGCATCCGGATGACAAGAAGTCAATTTTGGACAAAAGTTAGTAAAACACAGGATGCGTACAATCGGTCCGATAATCCTGTGGCAAAACAGATATGGCATTTAAAATTATTAAATTTAATGATGCTGTTAGAAGAAGTGGAGAGTAAAACAAATGGCGAGTAGATATTCGACAATAGCAATTAAACCCAAAGTACATGAAGATATAAAAAAATTAGCAAAACATAGTTATCAAACTGTAGGTGGTTATATTGAAAAATTAATTGAAAAAGAAATGAAACAAATGAAATGGGAGAAAGAAAATGGCAATAATATGTCACAACTGCAAGGGTAATGGGTTTCTCAGATTGGCCTTTGAGGCAGAAGAATCAATTGAACAGTGTAAGGTTTGTCACTCACAAGGGGAACTCGATGAAAGTAAGCACTACCATCAAACGTGGAGTGGTGGGGTTTCGAATGAACCAGATAACTTCTACTGGGGACCACCTTTGGACCCAGAAGGATTTAAAAACTACAAAATTTATCCAGAGTAAACCTATTGTGGATGTTAAAAAAGGGGAGGAGCCTTCATTTTGACTATATATTATAACACGATTAAGAAAGATAAAGTGATCACATATGTCTACAGTAATGAAGATGATGTGTGGTTTGTAAACAAAATAACAAAAAGGAGAGACTTATGCATTGGCAAAACATGTGGACCGATGAAGATAATCAAAGACTTATTCAGTTGGATGAAAAAGGATGGAGAGTAAGGGATATTGCCATATTAATGAATAAAAGTAAGAATGCTGTTGCTGGCAGATTACATAGAATTAGAATTAAAAATGGCCATAAACCTAAATTTCATAGAGGGGTAAAAAGGAGATATATGCCAGAATCAGAAAAAATAGGGGAACGTAAATGTAATTTATGTAATCAAACTTTTCCTATTTCTTCTGTTTTACAGAGATTCTGCGATCCATGTAAAAGAACTGATTTTTACAGGCATGCAGGGTAAACTTGCGATTTGTTACAATATATTGTATAAATAGCACAGGGTTTAGTACAAAAATTATGTCTTAATTTAGGCTTGAGATGTAATAGATAGGAACGGCCTGTGAAGGGAAGAGGTCATGAACCTAATTGAAACCCAAAACAAAATATTAAATCGTATGATTGATGGATTACGTCCTGGATTGTCTAAAACTAGGGCGTTATCCTTACTTGCCAAATATAAAATATTTGATAAAAATTTAATTCAACAAAAAATAAAACAAATGGAGGGGTCCAATGTCCTCTTATTCACTCCCAAACAGTCCAATTAAAGATATTAAACATTGTCAAAAATGTGGCAGGGTAACATTACATTTTTTAAATCCCAAACACGATGTTATTATGCAACCAGAGGTTTGGGAAAAAGTGGTTCGTAAAGGATTTAATATAATGAGGCGTTATATGTACATTCCTAAAGAATTATTAGATCAAGATCCTAAATTTTTCTAGTATAGAATGCATAGAAATATTTTTAGAAATTATTTTAAAAAAAATGTCAAAATAGGTGTAACCGGTGTAACCGGTCTGCAAAACCTTATCCAGCCTCATAAATGGGTTACACTATGGTGTAACCAAGGTGTAACCGGTGTAACCGTAAAACCAGTGAGAGAAACATTTTTGGGATTTTATTTAAGTTTTCTGTTAAAAACATTCTATACATTGTAAAATGAGTCAACTAACTGAAATTAACATAACTGCTAAACAAAGAAAGTTTGCAGAGCTTTTAGTAAAGCATGATGGTGAAAAAAGTGCAACTGAATGTGCTATAATAGCTGGTTATCCTAAAAAAACTGCTAGAATATATGCCAGTAGATTGCAATCAGCTAAAGAGTTTCCAAAGGTTGCTAATTACATATCATTGTTAAGAGAAGAGGTTCATAAAAAGTATATGTCTAATTTAACAAGGCATATGAAAAGATTGGACCATTTGAGTAAAACTGCAGAATTAGATAAAAATTATTCAGCAGCAGTAAATGCAGAAGTTTCACGAGGAAGAGCTGCAGGATTATATGTGGATCGAAAGGAGATATTAACAGGTTCAATTGATAAAATGAGTAAGGTCGAAGTAGCAGATAGGCTAAAAGATCTAAGGAATAGATTTCCAGAAGTCATTGTAGACGCATCTCATGAAGAGATTGAATCCAAAGACTAATAAGCATTTTGTATGTGGGGTTGATATTAGAGAGGATGGGTACGTTTTTGACGGATATATAACTGCAAGATTAAAGAAAGATGGATACTATAAAGAGAATTGGAGAGAACCAAACAGTTATAAAAGAAACGTTGCTAATAAAAAAATTTATAAAAAAAATTTGTATGACAAGGTATGTAACTATTTAAATGAGTATAAGTTAAACAAAGGTTGTCAACAATGTGGCTACAGGGATAGTCCATATGCATTAGAGTTTCATCACAGGGATAGAAAATTAAAAACAAAAAATGTATCAAACATTAGAAAAAGCAGCTGGACACAGCTTGATAACATAGTCGAAGAAGTAAAAAAGTGTGATATTTTATGTTCAAATTGTCATAAAATTTTGACAAAAAAAGAGATAAACAATGCGTCCTGAAAAAAAATTTTGGCAAGAAATTAAAAATAAAACGTCGAATGTTAATTGGACTAGAATAGAGTCATGGGCATCACCTGGGGTGCCTGATTTGTTTGGAGTTTTCAAAGGTTTAAGCACAAAAAAGGGAATACAATTTTGGGCTGAATTAAAATGTAATAAGTTACAAAAAGTTATCATATCACCGAAGCAAATTGCCTGGCATTATGCTCATACAAAGCATGGTGGTGTGAGTTATATATTTGTAAGAATTCGCAATAGGGCCATGGGCCCTGGAGGTATAGCTGTATTCCCAGGGAGTATGAGTCGTGAACTACATACTCATGGCCTAGATCTATTGAACCAGGGTTCAGGGTACATGATACCTGATCCTTGGACAGGAGAACAATTATTAAAATACCTTGAGTCGCAGCCGTCGGTTTAATTCGAACTATTAGTATAACTTAGCGGCCGGCCGGTCCGTAATTTCGCCTGTGTCAAGTTTTAGAATCACTAGGTTTTCTGCCAATTTTTAGTTCCATCTGAAGCGTGCAGCCGCAGCTGCTGCCAGGGGTCAGGATCCTGTAATCAAAATACCTTATGTTTCAGCCGTTTATTCCTGAATCCTGTTTAGTGAAGGTTTGCGGTCCCGGCAGCGAATCAAGATGGGTGATTGAAATACCCTGAGGCACAACCTAGAATTTGTGGGCTTCTTATAGTAGATTTCTTTGCACCGGCCGGTGCAGCGAGTGGTACAGTTTCATACCAGTCTGGTAACTATTCAAAAGAAATGAATTTGCGTCTTGACATTATAATAAGTTATAACTATATAAGTAATAGAAATAGAGTGTAGGTATATGTCCGAATTGGCGAAGTTTAGGGAGCCACATCTAAGAGTCCTTGCTCTATTTCTAAACAATTAGGGTTGAGCATCTCGTAAATTGTTGCCTTGAAGGTTGAGTAGTAAGTCTTAATCCTAACTAGAAATAGAAAAGGAGTAAACTATGGGACTAGACCAAACTATGTCAAGTTCTTCAGGTGATAAAGAGTATGACTGGAGAAAGCACGCAAGGCTACAACAGTTTATGGCACGGAAGTGGCGTGAACAAAACGGAGGAAAGGAGTCTGATGATTCAGGGGCTCTTGGTCATCTCGGCTTTAATGCTGGTGATAAACCTCTCATCCTAAATAGGGAGTTATTAGATGAATGGGAAAAACAAATTCAAGAAGATTACTATCATTCATTTGCGCCTGATGGATTCTTTTGGGGGCAGCAGTTCCAAGAAGAGTCAGTGAAGGAGTATAAAAAGCAAGACCAGGAGGCGTGTGACTGGGCTCGAACTCAAATAGATGCTGGTCATCAGATTCGGTATACGTGTTCTTGGTAACTAATTCATTATGCCCCACTCAAATGAGTGGGGTAATCGAAATACCTTTGATGGCAGCCTTTTCTGGTTGCCATCTATATAGTATAATTTATGGGCCGGCCGGAGTTACAAAAAACAATAGAAAACTTTCCCAGTTTTCTGCCATTTTATTTGATTCGAAGCGTGGATCGGATCCTGAAGCTCACCTTCATTGCGTGAAGCACGAGGAAAAAGCCTAGTGTTTTGGCCAATTGTTTGGATCGCAGTCATCGCCTGGATCGCAGCTGCGCAGCTCCAGCACGGGCTGCTGCAACAGCTGTTGCTATTTATCCTGTAATATTGAAATACCTTGATTGGCAACCTGGTCTTAAGTTTATACTAATAGTATAAATTCCGGCCGGCCGAGCCAACCGAACTTCCTGTGGAATTTTTAGGAATTTGTATAAAATGGGTTTAAAAGTGGGTTTTACCAAAAACCGCCAAAATTTTTGTCTCATATTTAAGCGACAATGAGGTTTAAGAGGTTGGGTGGTATGATTAGACCTAGAAAAAAATGTAATTTAGTTGTTGCAATAAGTTATAACTTATGGTTTAACTAACTATCAATTAAATTAATTAATTGATTTAACCATTTAGAAAGAGGTTATTATGACTAAAAAATCTAAATTAAATGCAAAAGCAACTGCTACTCTTGTTGAGTATAGAACTGCTTTGGACATTAAGAATAGTATTGATAAGTTAGTATCTCAACTAAAGAATGAGTTTACTGAAATAGTAAACAATCATAAGTTAGTTAATGACAAAAAGAACTTTGTCTTTGATTTTGACAACGATACTTTTGTTATATCACAATCAAGTCGTGATATACTTAATCAATCAGAAGTTAAAAAATTATTAACTTCTAAAAAGTTAGCAATACCATATAAAACTAGTACATCTGTTAGTATTAAAAATGTTAGTGGTAGTGCTAATAATGTTGATAATGAACTTATCAAAATGTTGAAAGTAGGTAATAATGCCTAACTTTGACCTAACGCAATTAAATAGTTTAATAACAACTAACGGGGATAACCCCGTTAGCACTTCAACAAGTGATATGCCTATCATTAACAATATGAGTAAGCAGATTAATTGGCAACTGTTGGCAGGATTTCTTGACCAAGAAATATTTCAATTCATATTGGCTAATAAAGATAACGAGGTCATCAAGCAATTTGGTATTGACCTAGCATCAAAGTTAGCAACTAACTTTGGATTGTCTAAAGAGCAATGAAGTATATCATTTATTTATGCAAGGCACTTATAACAAGTGCCTTGTTGCTTTTCTTATTGTGGTTTTGGCTCGTTGCTACAACACCGATACAAACAATATAAAACTAAATACTAATTACATTTACCCACAGCCCAGCAATCGCTGGGCTTTTCTCATTATTAAAGTTAGTTAAATCTTTTTACCAACAACGAAATCTCGCTGGTTCGGAAAATCCCCCCTGTCCCCTATCTTATCTTATCCTCCCCTTGCATCACTGTTTTGGCCTGTCAGAGACTCCCCCCACAACTTCAGAAAAACAAGTCGGTTGAAAAATTTTAAAAAAAATTGTAAAACTATGGAATGTCTTTGGATTTCGACACAACAAATCCTGAAGAAGCTAAAGCCTTAATGTTGAAGTTAGAACTTCGACAAAAAGAATTAGATACTGCTACTAAAGCAAAAGAAAATTTTTTAGACTTTGTAAGGGCCGTATGGCCTGAGTTTATTTCAGGATACCATCATAAAAAAATTGCAGAAAAATTTCAGCAACTGAAAGATAAAAAATTGAAACGTTTGATCGTGAACATGCCACCAAGGCACACGAAGTCTGAGTTTGCATCCTATTTACTTCCAGCATGGATCATGGGCCATGCACCCAAAACCAAGATCATACAAGCAACGCACACCGGCGAACTGGCCTTCCGCTTCGGAAGGAAAGTAAGAAACCTGATGGATCACGAAGATTACAAACGAGTGTTTACTAATGTAGAACTATCACAAGATAGTAAAGCAGCAGGTAGATGGGAAACAAATCACGGAGGAGAATATTTCGCAACAGGTGTTGGTGGTGCTATCACTGGTCGTGGTGCAGATCTATTAATAATTGATGATCCTCATTCCGAGCAAGATGCATTATCAGAAACAGCATTTGATAATGCTTATGAGTGGTATACATCAGGACCAAGACAAAGACTTCAACCAGGTGGTATCATTGTTATTGTAATGACAAGATGGTCTACCAAAGATTTAACAGGAAGATTAGTAGGAGCTCAAAAAGAAATTAAAGCAGATCAATGGGAGATAATAGAATTTCCAGCAATCTTTCCTAATTCAGGTAATCCTATATGGCCTGAGTATTGGAAGAAAGATGAATTACTTTCCGTTAAAGCATCACTAAATGAACAGAAGTGGCAAGCACAATGGCAACAAGCACCAACCTCCGAAGAAGGATCTATTATCAAAAGAGAATGGTGGATGAAATGGGAATCTAAAACCCCTCCTAATAACATACAACATATTATACAAAGCTATGATACAGCGTATTCTAAAAAAGAAACAGCAGACTATAGTGCTATTACTACCTGGGGTGTATTTACATCTGAAGCAGACGGGAAAGTTTATTTAATATTATTAGACGCTGTTAAAGGCAGGTGGGAGTTTCCTGAATTAAAAAGAAAAGCTCTTGCTAAGTATAAACAGTACGAGCCCGAAACAATCATTATTGAAGCTAAAGCGAGCGGATTACCCCTGACCCATGAACTCAGACAAGTAGGTATACCTGTTACGAACTTTACACCAAGCAAAGGAAATGATAAGCATGTAAGAGTAAACGCTGTAGCACCGGTATTCGAAGCAGGTCAGGTATGGGTTCCTGATGAGCGGTGGGCGCAAGAAGTCATTGAGGAATGTGCTGCCTTTCCTTTTGGTGACAACGACGATTATGTTGACTCAACAACACAAGCCGTGCTACGTTTTCGCCAAGGAAATTTTGTTACACTACCAGATGATTATTGGGAAGAACCACGAGTACCTGATTACATGGGTGAGGAGAGATATTATTAATGGCTACTAAAGACAGACCAGGCACAGGAGGTATATTTGAAGAAGGATATTTTACAGAGGGAATTGGTAAACCTGGATTTGGTGGTATTACTCCTAAGATAGCAGGTGCTTCTGCTTCTACTGGTAATATTAAACAAATAAAAGAAAATGTAAAAGACGTTAAAAAAGATTTACTTTTAGGTTGGCAGTCTTTTATGAAATCTCTTGGTTATAAATCAGATTTTGCAGGAAATCCTAGTTTTTGGCACAACACAAAAGGAAATCCTATTCCCGGTATTCTTAAAAATATAAAAAATCCAAAGTTAAAAGAACAAGGAAAAAATCTTTATTATAACTATCTTAGAGCTGATGGAGTTATACCGGGAAAGTTTCAGTATAGAACAAGTTATACAGCTCCGTTATCTACAACACCTTCTACTATTACAACTAACCCTTATAAAAAATTTGATATAAAAACAAAAAAACCTTCTTCTGGAAAGAACACTCAAACTGTTGTTAATCCCAATGTAATATTAGGAGATAAAGCTACTCTAAATGAAAGATTGTTTTACAATCCTAAAGTAAGAAAATATTTTATTGATAAGACAGGATCTGTTTTACATAGAACACATCCTAATAAATCTCCTAATAGAACATTAGAAGTAGTTAAAAATCCAAGACTAAAAGAAAAGTTAGACCAACCTTCAGGATTAAATACTCAGGTAAGAAATTCCTTACAAAATAAAATGGAAGATAAAATAATTTCTTTAGAAAATAAAAAACTTTCTATCTTAAATAATACAAATCTTAAAAAAATAAATCTTTCAAAATGGAAAAAAGAAATTAACAAAATTGATGACCAATTAAATTTAGTTAAAAATGATGCAAATAAGTTAGGATTAGATATACAATTAATTAATCCTGCAACAGGAAAATTAAAACAATATTCTAGTGGCAATTTTTCTAGTTTAAAAAATTTAGCTGATAGTTTGACTAAAGATATTAAATTAGAAAGTATTACTTATGGAGGAACTAATATATTACCTGCAGGTAAAAAAGATGGAGGTTATGCTGATGGCTCTCAACCTACAAATTCTGTAGAAACTTTTCAAACTTTCTTTGAAGAGGGGATCGGGGATAAGGAAGCATCGCTCAGGACTCTTGGTACTTTATGGAACGGAAAACTATTAACCGCCCCTAGTTCAGGGTTCGGTGGAGAATACGCAGCAGAAAATTTACCTATCTTAAAAGATATGGACCCTCTATCAAGAGGGATCTGGAATACAATTGCACCTTACGGTGAAAAAGCATTCGATATTCTTGACACCGCATTCAGGCTCCCTGGCGCATTTGTAGCAGATACAGCTGAAGGATTAGGTGTAAGTGAAGATGAAGCAAATAAATTACAAGCAGAATTAAATACAATGTTATTTATGCCTGTTGCAGGTGGACCGGTTTCTAATGCAGGTAGAATTAAAAATGCACAGAACTCTGTAAACAATGTTAAAAAAGTAAAGAACGAAATAGTAGATTCTTCTAAAAAAGTTGAAGCTACAATTATACCAAAAGAAAAACCATTACCTGTAAAAAAAGTTGATCCATGGGAAGGTTTAGATAATTACAAAAGTGAAAAGAAAACATCTACTAAACCGTGGATTATAAACTTTCCAGGTCAAACAAATACAATGTCATTTAAGACAAGGAAAGATGCACAGCTTTATATAGATAAAAATTATTCAGATCCAACAATTATTCCAGAAAATTTACCTACAATAACAAAACAACAAGCACAAGCAGGAGAAAAAACAGGAGAATTTTCTCGTTACTCTATAATGTTTGATGACATAAAAGAAACTTATAATCCTACAGATACTCAAACAGCAACGCAGTGGTACGGACAATTAAAAAATAGAGGACATGCACAAGAGCTAGATAAAACTGGTTTTGGTTATGCTTTGTTTAAGCAAGGAGATAATAAACTTACAGCAGCTGATTTATTTACATTACGAAAGAATACAGGAACACAAATTAAAACAGATCCTATTCGAATGAATAAAAAATCAGACCTCGATTTAAGAGCAGAGTTTGATACAATTACAAATGAGTATAATGATTTTTTAGTTAATGGAACAGGGTTCGTGAATAGAGGAACATTACCTCCTAATGTAAGTAAATTTATTCAAACAAAAGTAGATAATTTTCAAAAATATTATAACAGAGTTTTAGATAATACAGATGGTAGATTAAATGCCAGACAAGAAGCTATTCTTAATGATAAGATTGATAAAGTATTAGCGGAGATTACTTTAGCTGCAGAAAAAGCCCAAGGTGGAAATGCTTGGGGCCCTATGTTGAGGGATATTGATGCTCCTAATTTTTCTCTTAATGTTTATCAAGCATCTAGTGATGTATTAACCAAAACACAAGTAGGTTCAGCTGCTCGTAGATTTTTAAACAATTTAAAAAATATAAGAGAAAATTTTGGGACTACTAGCAGTCACGCTGATTATACACTTCCAGGCAATACAGCTAGAAAAACACATAAAGTTGATGTGTATACTTACAATCCATTAAAAGGACAAGTAAATACTAAAGATGTAGGAAGCACTCACATGGGACAAAATAATGAATTAGCCCATGTAAGAAAAACAGAAAGAAAAAGTACAGATGGTCAAAATGGAATTTTTTTAGATGAGATGCAATTTGATACATTAAGAAATGTGGCTAAAAGTGATAAACCTGTTTTTAAACCAGAGATTCATGCAAACCAAGCAGAAGCTTTGACGAACCAATTAAATTCATTAGAAAGTCAAAAGAATAGAATATTTAATAGTGAACTAAAAAAACTATTAATTAAATCTGATGTTGATGATGCAACAGATTATAATCTTCCTCAAAACCAAAGAGCATTGATGGAAAGAGTTAAAGAAATTTCTGATAACGATCCTAATCTAACTCAAGTAAAAGAAAAGATATTAGCTGATTTTGGAACAATGGATAATTTTATGGCACAACAAAACAATAAGGCTTATGGAAAAATTGACAAAGAAGTTAAAAGAATAAATTCGGAATTTAAAAATACACCCACTCAAACTAATAGTATGCCTGATATTCCTTTTAGACAACAAACAGAAATGATAAAAGAAATATTAAAAAAAGAAATTGAACTTGCTATTAAAGGAAATAAAGATTTTATTGCTATTCCTTCACCAGAAGTTGTTATGGGTTATGAACAAGGAAGTGGTACTAATTTAGCTATAGCTTTTGATAATATTTATAGAAAAAGATCTTTAGAAGCCATTAGAAGTATACAAGATGATTATATAAAAAGATTAGACAAACTAGGAATTGATTCTAAACCATTTAGTATAAGAGCAGGGGACGATGTAGATATGTTTATTGCTTGGGATAGAGGAGATAATGGTAATCAACAATTTATGGGTAAGATGGAAAAAATTTATGAACAATTTAATTTAAATGATCCTAAAATTTTAGAAATGATAGCTTCAGGTAATTACAAAGAACCACTCAGACCTATAAATTATGGAAGTATGCCTGGAGGTAGAAATGCAATTCAACCAGGAATAGTTATTGATTTAAGAAACCTAAAAGGCTTTGATAGAAAACTTCTAGCAAAAATTGGTTTTCAAGAGTATAAAGAAGGTGGTAAAACCGACATTAACAAATATTCAGCATTAGCTGAAATAGATATATTAGGAGTAGCAGTTTAGTGGCCATAGATAAAGCATTACCCAACACAATACCTGAAGAAGTAGCAGTTGATAAACTAGCAGGTATATTACCAACAAATGAAGAAGGTTCTCCTGAAGTAGAAATAGAAATTCAAGAAGAAGGATTTATAGAACAAGAACCAGAATCTGCAGAAATTCCATTTGGGGCCAATTTATCAGAATTTATAGAAGAAGATGAATTAGGTAAAATATCTGATAATTTAAGAGCTGATTATGAAATGGATAAATCATCAAGACAAGATTGGGAAAGATCTTATGTTGATGGAATTAAATTATTAGGATTTAAATATGAAGAACGAGCTAGACCTTTTCAAGGGGCTAGTGGAGTTACTCATCCATTACTTGCTGAATCAGCAACACAGTTTCAAGCACAAGCTTATAAAGAATTACTTCCACCCGGAGGTCCTGTAAAATGTAATATTGTAGGAGCTCATTCCATAGATTCAGAAGATCAAGCTCAAAGAGTTAAAGATTTTATGAATTATCAAATTACTAATGTAATGGAAGAATATGATCCTGATATGGATCAATTATTATTTAATTTAGGATTAGCTGGATCAGCTTTTAAAAAAGTTTATTTTGATGCACAAGAACAAAGAGCAAAAGCTTCTTTTATTCCATGTGAAGATTTAATTGTTCCTTTTTATGCAACAGATTTAGCTTCCTCTCCTAGAGTTACACATATTGTTAAACAAACATATAATGATGTAAGAAAAAATCAGGTGGCTGGTTTTTATAGAGATGTAGAAATTAGACCATCTTTAACTAACACAAATGAAATTCAAGAAGAATATCAAAATGTATCTGGTGTAAGTTCTACTACATATGGAGAAGAAGATGACAATGAATACACATTATTTGAAATTCATTGCGATTTAAACATACCAGGCTTTGAAGATAGAGACGTTACAACAGGAGCAGCTACTGGTATAAGACTACCTTACATTGTTACAATTGATGAAGGATCTGGAAAAGTATTATCTATTTATAGAAACTATATTGAAACCGATCCACTTCGTAAAAAAATACAATATTTTGTACATTACAAGTTTCTCCCTGGTCTTGGTTTTTATGGCTTTGGTCTTATACACATGCTCGGCGGTCTCTCCAGGACAGCTACGTCAGCCCTCCGTCAACTCATTGATGCAGGTACGTTGTCCAATCTCCCTGCAGGATTTAAAGCGAGAGGGTTGCGAGTTGCAGACGATGATAACCCAATCCAACCCGGAGAGTTCAGGGATGTAGATGCACCATCCGGTGATTTACGAGCAGGACTACTTCCATTACCTTATAAAGAACCAAGTCAAACTTTATTTTTATTATTAGGATTTTGTGTTGACGCAGGTAAAAGATTTGCAGCAGTTGCAGATGCAAAAGTAGCAGATTCTAATCAAGCTAATCCAGTAGGAACTACTATGGCTATGATTGAACAAGGTACTAAAGTTATGAGTGCTATTCATAAAAGAATGCATTACGCTCAAAGAATAGAATTTAAATTATTAGCAAAAGTATTTCAAACTTACTTACCACCAGAATATCCTTACAATGTTGTTGGTGGAAATAAGATGATTAAACAACAAGACTTTGATGATAGAGTAGATATTATTCCTGTATCTGATCCTAGTATATTTTCTATGGCTCAACGTATAGAATTAGCTCAAGCACAATTACAATTATCACAAACTAATCCACAAATTCATAATATATATGAAGCATATAGAAGAATGTATCAAGCATTAGGAGTACAAAATATTCAAGCAATCTTAAAACCACCTCCTAAACCTGAACCAGTAGATCCTGCTATGGAAAATGCTGAGGCTTTAAAAGGTAAAGAATTACAAGCATGGCCAGAACAAAATCATTCAGCTCATATAAAAGCCCACAGAGCTTTTATGTCATCTAGTTTGGTTCGTTCAAGTGTTCTTGCAATGGCTGCTTTACAAGCTCATATTTCTCAACATATTGGATTTTTAGCTAGACAAATGGTTATGGAACAAAATAAAGCTATGTTAGAGCAAGTTGCTCAAAGATATAATGGTCAAATTCCTCCTGAAGTTCAAGAAGAACTTAAAAAAACGTTAGAATCTCAAATTGCAGAAATGGAAGCACAAATAACTGAAGAAATTGTAGCTGAAGAACAAGAATATTTAGAAGGTGCAGGTGAAGATCCACTAGTAGCTTTAAAAAATCGTGAATTAGACATAAAAGAACAAGATGCAATGAGAAAAGCTAAGTATGATGAAGGTAGAAATGTATTAGATACAGCTAAACTTGCACAAAAAGCACAAATCGATGAAGCTAAATTAAATCAAAATTTAAATATTGCAGAAATGAGAATAGAAAATCAGCAAGATCTTGCTAAAATGAGAAAAAATTGATGTCTTATTCTGAAAATGATGCTAAATTAAGTCAGGGTATAAATGATTTCGCTGCGCATGTTGAGCAATATGCTAAAACATCAGAAGATAAATTAATTATGGCCTCAGCTATGCTAGCTGTTGTTAAAGCAATCTATATAGATCATGCTATGGACGGCAAAATAGCAGAAACTGTTTTTGAAAAGCAACTTGAGGATGTTTTTCATTTTAATTTGGTAAAACCAACGTTACATTAGGAGATAATATGCCATCAGGACCAGGTACATACGGAAGTAAGGTGGGTAGACCATCTAAAAAAAATAAAAATGCATACATGCATGGAGGTAAACCCCATAAAAAGAAACATATGGGTGGTGGAATGATGAAAATGGGCTACGAAGATGGTGGTCAATTTAAAGTTCAGCCAGGACCATCAGTAGATGGAATGGATGTAGCTAAAAATGTCAAAAAACCAAACAAAACTATGCGAGGAGTAGGTGCAGCTACCAAAGGAATTAAATTTTTCGGATAATCTTTGTCAACACTGCGGACATGCGTGTCATCACAGTAATGGTGGCAGCTGTACTAGTTGTGATTGCAATAATTGCGAACATGAGCTAGAAAAAACTGTTGAATTTGAACCTGAGTTCGATTTAACTATTCATTAACGAGGAGGTTATATGAATTTAATAAAAGACTTATGGGCTCACTTGAAAGAGTGGTCAGATTGGTCGATCAAGGACTGGATAAAAGCGGGTATTGTTGCTATTATCGTATTAATAGTTATTGGTCAATTAACTGGAGGAGGAGCCTAGACTATGGTCTGGCAACTCTTAGCAAAACCCTTACTCGGCGTTGCCGCAGACACGGTCCGTGGCTTCGTCGAGACCAAAAAAGCGAAAGCCGAACTTAAAGTTACAGAAATTAAAGCTGCTACTAAGTTAAAAGAAGATCAAATCAAGGGAAAAGTAAAATGGGAAGCATCAGCCGTTGATCAAATGAAAGGCTCGTGGAAAGATGAGCTAATTTTAATTTGTCTTTTGGCTCCGGCGACACTCGTATTTTTTCCAGGAATGACAGAACATATTCATGCTGGGTTTATTGCCTTGCAGTCACTTCCGGATTATTATAAACATTTATTATATATCGCCTGCTCAGCTAGCTTCGGCATCAAGGCTGGAAAAGGTGCAATGGGTTTAATTAAAAAAGGAAAATAATTATGAGAAAAAAATTTAATCTTGGTGGTAAAGTTACAAAAGCTAAAGACGGTCTTTATGCTAATATTCATGCTAAAAGAAACAGAATAAAAGCAGGTTCAGGAGAAACAATGAGATCACCTGGAAGTAAAGGAGCACCAACAGCAGCAAATTTTAAGAGGGCAGCAAAAACAGCTAAAAAACCATAATGCCTTTTAAATCCGCTAAACAAAGAGCATATCTATATGCTAATGAGCCTGAAGTGGCTAAAAGTTGGGCTAAAAAACACGGTAATAAAATTCAAGCTAATAACGGAAACGATTTATCTCAAACAAGAAAAAATTCTAAAAATCCAAAAGGCGTTGCTAATGGATGTGGCATGGTAATGGAGGAAAAAAGAAAAGAAACAACTTATACTTAAATGAGTAGATATTTTAATAATGGAGGAAATCCTCATAGTCCTGCTTGGCAAAGAAGCGAAGGAAAAAGTGAATCAGGAGGATTAAATGATGCAGGCATAGCTTCCTATAGAAAAGATAATCCAGGTTCTAAATTAAAGAAAGCAGTTACCACCAAACCATCAAAGTTGAAAAAAGGGTCGAAAGATGCTAAAAGACGCAAATCATTCTGTGCGAGAATGAAAGGTATGAAAACACGATTAACCAGTAAAAAAACCGCTAACGATCCTGATTCTAGGATTAATAAAGCATTAAGGAAATGGAATTGTTAATATGAGTACACTAGCAGATCGAGTAAAGCAAAACGAAGGCTTTAGAAATAAAATTTATAAGGATACCCTAGGATTCGCTACTATTGGCTACGGTCATAAAGTAATAAAAGGAGATCCTTTTGAAGAAGGAATAGAATATCCTAAAGAACAACTAGAAGAAGTTTTTAAAACTGATTTAGAACACGCACAATTATTATGTGAAAATATGTTTATGTGTGATTTAAGTTATGATGCGCCTGAACTTTTAAAGGAAATTTATACAGAAATGATTTTTCAGCTTGGCCCTGGCGGTGTGTCTAAATTTAAAAAAACTTTTGATTATGTTAAAATGAAAAAATTTAAAGAGGCAAGTATTGAAATGTTGGACTCGAGATGGAATAAACAGACCCCTAACAGAGCAAAACATTTAAGTGATTTAATGGCAACAGTGGAAGCATGAAGCTACCAGGAAAAAGATTTGGTCCTCCTCCACTAAGAGGACCATTACCACAAGGTTTAAAATATAAACCTTTAAAAGTAACTAAAATAAACATATCAGACGATTTTCCTAGTTTTAAAAATGGTGGATTATCTAATGATAAATTAATAAAAAAGATAAGGAAAAATCATGCCTGATTATTTTCTTTCATTTGTTGAAAGAATGAGAAAAGAAATAAAGACTAGACAAGAGCAGCTAACTCAAGTTATAACAGGAGATGTGAAGGAAATCACCACATATAAGTATGTGTTAGGTCAACTTCATGCTTGGAATAAAATAGATCAGGAACTCACGAACCTGCTAAAGAAACAGGAGCTAGATGACGATGAATAAAACTAATGTAATCCCTACAAAAGTTTTTGCCTTAGAAGAAAAAAATAAAGAGAAAAAAGATACTAGAACAGAATTAGAAAAACTACCTACACCTGCCGGGTGGAGATTAGTTGTAATGCCTTTAAAAATTAAAGAAAAAACTAAAGGCGGAGTTTTATTAACTGATAAAGTAGTTGAAGAAAGTCAATGGACTACTAATGTTGGACTAGTAATGAAAATGGGAGATTTATGTTATATAGACAAAGAAAAATTTCCTACAGGACCCTGGTGTAAAGAGAAAGACTTTGTACTCTTTGGCAGATATGCCGGAGCAAGAATTAAAATCGACGGTGGAGAACTAAGGATACTTAATGATGACGAAGTTATGGGCATTGTAAAGAAACCTGAAGATGTTTTATCACCGCTAACAAACTAACATGAGGAGATAGTCATGCCAGAAGCACAACCCGCATTAAGCGAAGAAAAAACAATACCTATTGAAGATACAGGAGATTCAGTAGATGTAGAATTAAAAGATGTTGTTGAAGAAGCAACAAAACAAACTTCAGTTGAAACACAAGAGGAATCAGAAAAAGAATCTTCTGAACATGAAGAATATTCTTCTAGTGTTAAAAAAAGAATAAATGATTTAACAAAAAAATGGCGAGAAGAAGAACGTCAAAAAGAAGCAGCTTTACAATTTGCAGAAAGTGCAAAGAAAAAAAATGATGAACTAGAAAAAAAAGTAAGTTCTTTAGACGACAGTTATATTGAAGAAGTTGCACAAAAAGTTGATATGACAGAACTAAATTTAAAAAGAGATTTAGCTGCTGCACATCAAAAACAAGATTTTGAAAAGGTAGCAGAAATACAAGCTGCTTTATCTGATAATTCAGTTCAAAAACAAAAAGTTTTAGCTTTAAAAAAGAAAACAGAAACTTCGGCTAAAGAAGTTCCTGCTGAAACCCCTACTGAATTTAAACAACAAGCTCAACCTACTCAACAAAAACCTCAACCTAGCGCAAAAGCTCAAGCCTGGGCTAAAGCTAATCCTTGGTTCGGTCAAGGAGAAGGAAAAGATGAAGTAATGACATTTGCTACTTGGGGTATTCATACTCAATTAGTAAATGAAGGAGTTAATCCTGAATCAGATGAATATTATAGTGAAATTAATAATAGACTTTCATCCCATTTTCCTGATAAGATAGGGAAAACGAATTCTAACACAAGTACAGCTAGTAATAAGGTCGCTCAGACTGTTGCTGGCGCTAATACTCGTGTTGGAAATAAAACTGGGCGCCGCACTGTGAAGCTCACACCATCACAGGTTACAATAGCAAAAAAACTTGGTGTGCCATTAGATGAATACGCAAAATTCGTGAAGGAGTAAAATATGGAAAACGTAAAACTAAAAAAAACTACTCGACACGCTGAAACTAGGGACATTGAAGCTCGTAAAACGGTATGGTCCCCGCCGAGACAACTAGATGCACCTGAACCACCGGAAGGGTTCAAGTATCGTTGGCTTAGAGAGTCAATCCAAGGGATGCCTGATGATAAAAACATTACATCAAGGTTGAGAGAGGGTTACGAACTAGTCAGGGAAGATGAACTATCAGCAGAGGATAAAATGAAATATCCTTCGTTGGCTGAAGGTAAATATAAAGGTGTTATAGGAGTTGGAGGTTTGTTATTAGCTAAAATTCCTCTTGAACTTGCTAAGCAAAGAAACGAATACTTTGAAAGGAAGTCTCAAGAAACACAAGAAGCTATAGACAATGAGGTTTTAAAAGACGAGCACCCGAGCATGCCTATTACTAAAAATAGGAGCTCAAAAGTAACATTTGGAGGTTCTCAATAATTTTGAATTGGTCAAAATTTTGGAATCTCTGGAAAAGGAGTAAATTATGGCAAATGTAGATGCGCCTAGAGGACTAGTTCCTGTTAAAATGCTTGGTAACAAGTATGAGACAGCTGGATTCTCTACTTATAAGGTTGCTTCTGGTTATAATCAAAATTTATTTAATGGCCAAGCTGTTCAGCTAAAAGCTGACGGAACTATTGAAAGAGCAGTAGACACTAAAGCAAGTTCTGCAAAAATTGTAGGAGTTGTAGGTGGTGTAAATTACACTGATTCAACAGGAAAACCGGTTTGGAAAAACTATTGGCCGGCTTCAACTGCAACTCAAGGTTCAGTAGATGCGGATATTAAAGTTTATGATGATCCAGATCAACTATTTATCGTCCAAGCGGACGGTGCTGCTGATCAAACATCAGTAGGAGCCAATGCACCTATGGTAGGTAACGCAAATGGCAATACAACTAATGGTATGAGTACAATGGAACTTGACTTTTCAGCATTAACAGCTTCAGATGAGCAGTTAAGAGTTATTGGAATAGTTCAAGATCCTAACAATACTGCTGGTTTAACAAACGTAGATTTGATTGTTAGAATTAATGATCATGCCTACACTAACTTAGCGGGGATATAATATATGGCTATTTCAAGATCCCAGTTAGCCAAAGAATTAGAGCCGGGTTTAAATGCTCTCTTTGGCTTAGAATACAAACGCTATGAGAACGAAGCAGCAGAAATCTTCGACCAAGAAAGTTCAGACAGAGCTTTTGAAGAAGAAGTAATGTTAGGTGGTTTCGCTGGAGCTCCTGTAAAAAATGAAGGTGCAAGTATTAATTATGATACTGCGCAAGAATCTTTTACTGCGAGATATACTAACGAAACTATTGCTCTTGCTTTCGCTATCACTGAAGAAGCTGTAGAGGATAACCTTTACGACAGAGTCAGTGCTAGATATACAAAAGCACTAGCCCGTTCTATGGCTAATACTAAGCAAGTTAAGGGTGCTAATATCCTTAACAATGCATTTTCAACAAACGCAGCTAATTTTGGTGGAGACGGTGTTGCATTAGCATCAACTGCTCACCCAACTTTAACAGGCGGAAACTTCTCTAACAGATCTGCAACAGATGCTGACTTGAACGAGACTTCTCTTGAACAAGGCGTTATTGATATTTCAAATTTCATTGACGAAAGAGGATTGAAAATTGCATTAAAACCAATGAAGGCAATTATTCCTTCTGCTCTACAATTTGTAGCAGATAGACTAATGAATTCAGATGGTAGAGTTGGTACAGCTGATAATGACATCAACGTATTTAAAGCGAGTAGATCTAATGGATATATTCCGCAAGGATACACTGTTAACCATTATCTAACTGATACTGATGCTTGGTTCTTAAAAACCGATTGTCCAAATGGTCTAAAGCATTTTGTAAGAACACCAATTACAACTGCTATGGAAGGCGATTTCGATACAGGAAATATGAGATACAAAGCTCGTGAAAGATATAGCTTTGGTTTCTCTGATCCAAGAGCAGTTTATGCTTCTCAAGGTTCGTAAAATTTAACTAATCTTTCTTAGGTGAAGAAGGCGCTTGTAAGAGCGCCTTTTTTATTTTATATTCATATTTCCTAGATTAATATAATTGTGCAGACTGGCTAGGCAGACGGTATAGAGACTGCATGATTAGGTCTATACACCACGGAGGTAAACATGGGTACTACGACTTTTTCGGGTCCGGTAAAATCGGGCGACATATTAGCTACTGGCGGAGCAACGTTAGGAACTAATATAGCAAATACAAGCTGGGTCAATAATGTGGCTAGTATGTATATGCAATCACCAACAGCAGGTAATGCTACAGAATTAAAAACTGTAGGAGCTATTACTTCTGGTATGGTAACTAATACAGGTGAATACAACATTACTTTAAATGGTTCTGGAATTTCTAATGGAACTTGGAACCCTGCAAGTAGTGACACAGCCGGTGGAGCATCTTGGGCTCGTAAAATTCAATTTACAAGCACAGGAAATGATTCCGCATTAAGATTTACTGTTACTGGAATTGATGCAGCAGGAGAATCTTTAAGTGAAACTACTGCAGCAGCAGGAGGTCCTAACGCAGGAACTTCTTTTACAACTGGTTTGTATAAAGCTGTTTATTCAATAACTGTTTCTGCAGTAAGTGTTGGAAACATTAGTATTGGAACGGGGCATACAGCTGGAGATCAATATCAACATTTAATTGGAGTTGTTCCTTATGGATCAACTTTCACTAGGCTTTATTCTTACAGAACAGAAGCATGGAATGGTGGAGGTAACGAAGTTATGTCTATCGGAACTACTGTTGATGTAGATGAATTTGCTAGTATTGCTTCAGCAGTTACTAAAGGTGCTGTTACAGATGATACTACAGGTGATGTTATGACTACTACTGCAGCTCAATCAACAAGTTGGTTTAATGTAGAACAAAACCCTGGAGCTTCTTCTGGTGATGCAGATTACCAAGTAGATGCAGGTGTAATTGTTACTTATACTCCATCTGGTACATTAGCTACCGCAGGAAAAAGTGTATTTATTGCAGAATATGCACAAAAAAGATTATTAACCAACGAAGGCTGGTAATCTAAATAACTCTGGGTGAGGTGTAATGACCTCACCCTTAACAGGAGAAAATTATGTCACAAGTAATTACAAAACAATTTGATGGAACTAGAAAAGCTATTTTCACAATGAATTTTAAAATAGCAAGTACTACAGCTGAAACTTATACAATTGTACCTTCAGATTTAAATAATTCTAAAGGATGGGCAACTGGAGCAACAGCTAATAGTGGAGATGTTTGTACAAACCTTACTATTAATAAAGTATGGTGGAGTGTTAATAACTCTGCTGTTACCAAACCACTTTTAGTAGAATGGAAAGCAACTTCTAATTCCCAAGCTATAACTTGCAATTATGCTGATTCAAAAGATTTTAGTGCTATTGGAGGATTATTAAATCCTTTGACGCCTGGAACAGGTGGAGCAACTGGAGGATTAGATATTAAATTTCTTTCAGTAACAGATGATGATACAGCTACTTTAGTTTTAGAATTGTTAAAAATTTATACAGTTTACTAATGAGATTACTGTTCTTATTACTATGTTTTATATTAGTAATGAGTGCAATTAGTAGTGCTAACGGAGCAGATACAAATACTGTTTCAAGCACGGTAGTAACAAATAATACACCACCGACTGCTTCGGCACCATCGGTGGTGGTTAATAATTCAGATATATGTAAGACAGCAGTGGCAGGCGCCGTGCAGACCCAGATTTTAGGTATTAGTAGCGGGGTTACCGTCACTGATGAAAACTGTGAAAGAATAAAATTAGCAAGATCATTATATGCATCAGGCATGAAAGTTGCGAGTGTGTCAATTTTGTGTCAAGATTCTAGAGTATGGGATAGTATGGCTATGGCAGGTACTCCTTGTCCTTACATGGGGGCTATTGGAGAAGAAGCATCAAAAGGATGGCAAGAAAATCCTGATATGATTCCAGAAGGAAGTTTTGTATTAGCTAAAATGGAACAAGAAGAAAGAAAAATTAAAAAATCAGAAGGATTAACAGATGGGCAAAAGTTGGCTAAATTTATTTTATTTGGTATGGCTATGCATTCTGGCATCGTGGCCTTCTTCCCTTAGAGCAGAATGTCCTGTTACTGCAACAGGATTATGTACTCCAGGTGTTGAAGAAACAATTGTTATAGATGAAGTTGAAACAATTGAATATGAAGCTGATGGTTATACAGTTACAACAGATACTACCACTACAACTACAACAGTAACTACAACCAATCCTGATTCAGGAGATATTCTTGATGGAGATGCGGGATATGTTTCATCTAAATATGAAGGGGACATGGATATTGATTGGGGTGGACAAGGACCAGCATCAATGCCATCTGGCAATTCGTGTTATAATTTAGGAACAGATAAGTGTGCACAAATAACCGGATCGGGTAATTCAACATCAACAATGGGTGTATCTGGTATGGGAACAACATTTATTAATACAATAGATATATCCGAACTTGATATAGAAAATGGTGGTAGAACTAATTATTCTATAAAAGTTGATAAAAGAGATCCTCAAGATAGGATTTACATGCACATAACTGGAAAAAATGGAAATACAAGTGTGTTTGCTGGAACAGATATATTATCAGAATCAGGTGTAACTAGTGGTTATCAAGAATACACAGGTGGATTTGATTTTTCAGGAACAATTACAAAATTAATTGTAGAGGTAGGGGGAAGGGATGTGTCTCTTGCAATCGGACCGCTTTTTGATGACGTACAAATAAATGTGCTTTACAATGTAATTTCTACAATAGTTACAGAACATATACTTAGTGTTGAAATGTGGGTGTCTTATGGAGGCAGTACAGAAACAGAAGTAATAG
>VTLG01008741.1_pt1 | contig 49362 bp, 44 predicted proteins | sample 4694571 | NCBI WGS metagenome assembly VTLG01 (sample SAMN12604809, study PRJNA352737) | marine metagenome | biome: ENVO:00000447; feature: ENVO:00000209|ENVO:00000569|ENVO:01000036; material: ENVO:00002151; isolation source: viral sequences binned using virsorter ... | reverse complement strand
TGTTGATAATGTAGATGATACAATTACATTTATCGACACTGGTTCGTATATCTTTAATGCATTGTTGAGTGGTTCTATTAACGGGGGATTACCCTCAAATAAGATTACAGCATTGGCAGGTGAATCTGCAACAGGTAAGACGTATTTCCTTATGGGTATTGTTAAGAGTTTTCTCGACAGTAATCCGAATGCTGGTGTCATATATTTTGAGAGTGAAAGTGCGATTACTCGACAGATGGTGATTGATCGTGGCATTGATCCGAAACGTATGGTATTGTCACAGGTTACAACTGTACAAGAGTTTCGCACACAATCTCTCAGAGTGCTTGACAAATACTTGGCTACACCGGAGGCAGATCGACAACCCATGTTTATTTGTCTCGACTCACTTGGTATGTTATCTACCACCAAGGAAGTTGAGGATACCGCTGAAGGTAAAGAGACAAGAGACATGACACGAGCACAAGTGCTGAAAGCAGCGTTTCGAGTTCTGACATTAAAGCTTGGGCGAGCGAAAGTTCCGATGGTGGTTACGAACCATACATATGATGTAGTGGGAAGTATGTTTCCAACGAAGGAGATGGGCGGCGGAAGCGGTCTGAAATATGCTGCAAGTAGTATTGTTTACTTGAGTAAGAGAAAAGAGAAAGACGGTACGGAAGTTGTCGGTAATATTATTCACTGTAAGAACCATAAGAGTCGATTGACCAAAGAGAACAAGATGGTTGATGTTAAGTTGACTTATGATAAGGGTCTTGACAAATACTATGGCTTGTTGGAGTTGGCAGAGAAGTATGAAATCTTTAAGAAGGTGAGTACACGGTTTGAGTTACCAGATGGCAGTAAGCAGTTTGGTAAGACAATACTGAATGAACCAGAAAAGTATTTCACCGAAGATATCATGCATCAGTTGGACATTGCTGCCGAAACGGAGTTCAAGTATGGCTAATGCAGATATAGATTTTTACTGTCGGGCATACGATGATTTTCTTTCACCAGAAGATTGCGAAGCATATATTGACAAGTATGAGGAGACTCTACGAGTTGATGAAGAAAGGTGGAAGCAACTTAGCGTATGCATTATGAAAGACGGCAGTAAAAATCCTACCTGTGGAAATTGTTCTTGTGACCGTCTTGGTCCTATGGAGTTTGAAAGATTTGCTGATCTTAATGACAAGTTGATATACAAGTGGCAAGAATCTGTAGAACGATATGTTAAGGATTGTAGTATACAGAGAGTTCAGTGGCCCAAGGAGATTGGTTGGGAAGAACTACGAATTAAAAGGTTCAAGGTAAATGAGGAACAGAATCATGGACTAGAGAACCATGTTGATGTTTATTCTCATGCTCATGCAAAAAGGTTTCTTTGTCTGATGGTTTATCTCAATGATGACTTTGAGGAAGGAGAAACATACTTTCCATTATTTGATGCAGGCATAAAACCAAAGCAAGGTAGATTGTTTATCTTTCCTCCTACATGGAACTACATTCATAGAGGCAACCCACCTCGTAGCCCCTCTAAAAGAGGTGCCAAGTACTTTATAATGACCCATCTAAACTATATGGATTTGAGTGTTGTTAATGAAGGGACAGACTTTACTGAACGAGAAGTTGCTGCATATGACCCAAACATAAAGAATATGACTAAGGAGCAGTTGTTATGGCCGAAGGCTTAAACTTCTATACAAGACTCTATGACAATTTCTTAGACGATGAAATGTGTGATGCATATGTTGCATCGTTTGAGGAGACTATGGAGAAGGATGCTGAAGAGGTAAAGAAGACAAGCATTTGCACTGGTCCTATACGTCCTGATGGTCATCAGATTTGTGGCAACTGTAACTGTCAGAGAATGAACCCTATGGGGTTTGATAGGTTTGACCATTTAAATAAATTGGCAATGAGAAGTTTTATGGACATTGTGGAAAAATATCGTGAGGACACAATGATCCAACCCTATCAGTGGCCATCTAATATATTGTGGGAAGAGTTTCGTATGAAACGATTTCTAGTTGGAGATGGTGGCAAAGATGCAGAACAATTTGGAGATCATGTTGATGTAACATCTCACCTTGGCGGGAAAAGAATGCTCATCCTTATGGTCTACTTGAATGATAACTTTGGTGGTGGCGAAACTGTGTTTCCTCTTTATGGTGACACAATCAAGCCCAAGAAAGGTAGTCTATTAATGTTTCCCCCTATGTGGATGTATATGCACAGAGGTAATCCACCACTTGCGCCTGGTTATGCAAAATACTTTTTAATGACATACTTGAACTATGAACCAATACAAAATTAAATTCCTAGAAGACAAACTGATTGACTATCTTGGGTTTGCACCGAAGGCTGGTATGGATCATCTTATCGGAACTGCTGTTATCTTAAAGGAGTATGGTGCTTCAGACTATCTGATTGATGCTGGACTGTTTCATTCAATTTATGGTGAAGCGGCAAGTAGGAATATGCCAAAAAACACTTACTTGACAAGAGAAGAGTTGGTTGATGTGATAGGAGAGAATGCAGAGAGGATTGTTTTTGAGTATTCTTGTATAGAATCACCAAGAACACAAAATATATTTAATTATCCAGAGGGACAATTAAAAGAAGACTTGATATTATTGGACAAAGCAAATAGTGAGCAAATGAATGGCTAAAATTGAAACACTTTATTCTGTTGATTACATCGTCGGTGAGTTGCCAGACATAGACAGAAAGTCTATTGGTAATATGGTTCTACGAAATTACCTTGTCGGTAACAATATGGACGAGGATGAGTCCAGTATTCGCAATGAAGACATTCGTATCGTCTATAATGATGATATTAAGAAGCTAACAGAGTCATTACAACAGGAGTGGAGGCAAAAAGTATACGAACAATACGGAATTGACAACAAGAACATCGAATTATATTGGGAAAAAGACCCTAATGAAGCATTTTGGGCTGTGGTACACAAGAATGGTGAGATGACAAACCTACACAGTCATGAAAGTCATGATAATTACTCAAGAGGCCCACATGTAAGTGCTGCATTTTGGGTTCAAGTCCCAGAAAATAGTGGTGATTTTGTTTTTCGTTACAAGCCAAACCCATATGTCGTTGCAAACAAGGTAATTAAAGCAAAAGATGCTGGATTTTTACTGTTTGACAGCACTATGGAACACTTTGTAACGAAAAATTGTAGTGACGGTTTACGAATCGTCATCAGTATGAACTTTAAAATTGTTGAATCGTGAGGAATTTGCTATGATTGGTGAAAATGTAAGGTTTAAAGACTATTGTGATGAGTTATTTACATCTAAAGTTGTCGGAATCTTCTCTGACAAGTACGAAGATGTAAAATTCATGGGTGGTGACTTCTATTATTGGTCCAAAAAAGCTAAGGATTACCGAAATGTCAAAGAAAAAGACATGAATTCGATATATCTTGAGCTAGAATCTACAAGAGGTAAGACAGAATTCATCACTCTTGAGGAAGTAATCACCTAAATATAAAACCATGATTAAATATCGAGTAATCGAAGAACAAATCTTGGAAGAAGGTTTGTCTTTTAATGATGCCTTAACAGTAGTAGAGATGTTAAATGAACAGGGTAGAATGGCAAGGATGGAAAAATACGATTTGTATACATCCAGATTAGGACGTGACCCTGACTTACACTAATCCTTATAAATAATTACACAAATTATTTGAGGATTATAATGACACAAGATTTTATGGGAATGGATGGATTCCTTTGGTTTGCCGGGGTTGTCGAAGACAGAGAAGACCCCCTAAAAGCCGGACGAGTTCGTGTTAGGTGTGTCGGTTTACACACAGATGATTTAAACTCTCTTCCAACAGAAGATTTACCGTGGGCGCAAGTTATGGCTCCAACGGATACTCCCTCTATGGCCGGAATGGGAAATACGCCACCATTTCTAGTTGAGGGAACTCATGTCATTGGGTTTTTCTTGGATGCTGCAACTATGCAACAACCAATGATAATAGGTTCAATTCCTGGCGAGCCTCAAGAACTTGCTAATCCAGAAGTTGGTTTCTTTGACCCACAAGGCACATATCCCAAAACAATAAATGAACCAGATACAAATAGATTAATTCGTGGTTCTATTGGTGAAACACATCCTGCTCTTATTAAAAGACGAGGAATGAAACAAACTGAAGTTCCTCTTTCAACAAAACCTCATCTTGCAACTGGCGTTCAGCCAGGCGCTGCAAAAGATGAGAGAAAGACATGGGATGAGCCGGACCCCAAATCAAATGCTCCAACTTTTTACCCATTTAATCATGTGCATGAAAGTGAATGTGGACATATCCATGAAGTTGATGATACGCCAGGTGGCGAAAGATTGTTGCAACAACATATATCTGGAACATTCACAGAGATACATCCCATAGGAGACAAGGTTGTAAAGGTTGTTGGTGAGGAATATGAAATTATAATTAAAGATAAAAGTATACTTATAGAAGGTGACTTAAACGTAACTGTCAAAGGTAACAAAAATGAATTGATACAGGGTGATTATGTTCTAGAGGTTGAAGGAGATATGTATACTAAGATTCATAAGAACCAAAGAATACGAGTTGGTGCCAGAGGTGAAGCAAAAGGTGGTGGTAATCGGGAAGAGGAGATAGTAGGAAGTCATGCGTTTGATGTGAGACAAGCAGTTAAAGGTAGAGTTGGCAGCGCAGAAGATGGCGCAAGAGATTTCGACGTTACAATTGGTGGTAATGAATCAAGAATAGTTGGTGGTAATTTTGATTTAAATGTCACAAAGAATCTTACAGAAATATCTTTGGCTGATATATTGATAAATGCTAAGAACAATATGTCATTGAAAACAACAACAGGTATTGTTGCGATTGGTGCTGGTAGTAATGTTGATATGAGATCATCAGCAACTACATTAATAAAATCTGGAACCACATATACGGAAACTGTTGGCACAACTAGAACATCTACCACTGGTGGCACTTGGTCACACACTTCTGGTGGTGATATCACGATTACTGGTGGTCCAAATATTAACTTGAATCCATAGGATAAGATATGGCTGAATTTCAATTTTTAATAGATGGTAAACTAGTCACTTATGATAGGTATGAAGATATACCAGAAACTTTTGATCATGTGATTAAGTTTTTACCTGACAATCCAGAACCAGAGGGTGAAGATGGTAATCATACAGAGGAACAACATGAAGCAATGTCAGTGTGGAATGGACGATTGCAAAAGCTAATGGAGAAAGAGCGTGCCGGCAATTTGTAGAGGTAGTAGTGTTGATTCTGATGTGACACATTGTTCAACACCTAAGAGAGATGAATTAAGTTCCAATGTAACTGTAAACGGTACAGGTATTAGCAGACAAGGTGATAACAATACTACACACCAACTACCTGGCTCACCATGTCCAACTCATGCGGCTCCAATCACTACAGGGTCAACTACAGTTTTTATAAATGGAAAAGGTTGTGGAAGAGTGGGTGATGCTATTACATCCTGTACAAGTGTTGCAACTGGAAGTTCAAACACCTTTGCTGGTCCATAGGAGAAACAAATGGTTGATTTTACTACACCTAATCTATGTGGGGCAAGTGAACAATTTAATAAACTTGCTGGTCAATTTGCTAGTATTAAAGATACACTTCAAGGTTCATTGGAAGCCGAGATTGATACTTTGAAAGGTGAATTGACAGGTTCATTAAGTGTTCTTGAAGCAGACATAAAAGGATTGATTCCAGAACTACCAGAAATTCCAGATGTTAGTTTAATATCAGAGATACAAAATTTAGTGTCATTGCCCACCGGAAGTCTTTCAAGTTTAACTTCATTAGCAAATATTAAACTTAAATTTGGAGATGCGTTAGATGAAGCTGGTTTCTCTTTAGATAGTCTTGTGAGTGATGCAACATCAGCTTTCTCTGGCGGTATTGATTTGTGTGGTGGTGGTATCCCTAATTTTGTAATTGGGCCCAATGGTAAACCAACTCAAAAAGCAGAGGATGCTGGAATGCCAGATGGTGATCCTGTGGATGAAGATGGTGCTGACCTTACAACTCCATCAGCTGAAATCAATACCTCGAATGCTGCACTTGCAGGCGATGCCGCTGCTGCAGCTGCTGCGGTAAAAGAAAATTTACCAAAAACAGATATTGCTTCTGAAAGTGGAAACATATCTAATGCAGCGAAGACAGAGTATGCTAAAAAAGATGCAATAATTAGAGCAAAATTACAAAAGGATGGTAGCGCACCATCGCCACAAGTTCAAAAAGTTAGTAATGCAACCGCAACAGATTCAAATCTACCAATAAAAGATTCACTGTTGAGTGCTGAAGAGTTTCAATTAAAATTGAAAGGCCTTCAAAATAGATTGACTGTATCAGATAACAATGTTAAGAAAGCAGCGCAAAGAACGAGCTTTATCATACAAAAAAGTAGAAAACCCGACCCAGAAAATATACTTGCAAGTGGCACCGAAAAACTTGTAAGAGATGATTCTAAATCATTTAGCATATCATTTTCACTTCCCCAAGGTGGTGCAACCTTTACCAGAAATAATTTATCTTTTGCGGGTAAACAACATACAATCTACAAACTCGGTGTTGGAATATGGAGAACATATTTTAAAGCGTCTGGCTTGGCCGCTAGTTTAATTAAAAGCAAATTAGATACAGAAGCAAGGTTACAAGAGGTTGAGCAAAGGGCGGGTCAACGCTTGAGCGACCGTTCCGCTCGTGATGTGGGTGTTACTACAACAGATATCGAAGAGTTAGTGGGAGCCGCTGAAAAAGATGGTGAGAACATAATTGCAATATATGATGAACTGTACAAAGGTGTAGAAAAAACATATGCTGTTCCAGTTTAAGAGTAATATCAATGATAATAAAAAAACTAGTTACACTCAACGTATTATATTGGTTGCCAGAATATAATAATATCTTGCAACAATTTACTTGGCAGACAAAAGATATAGTCCCAGAGTATCCAAGAATACATAAGTTTTTAAACTACTGGCATGATGAAATTGATGCAGTGATAGCAGAGGTTCAAATTGCTCACAGTGATGACCATCAATATAGGCCTGTAAAAGATTTTACGATTATAAAATAAAATTTGTCGTTATAAATAAATGAAGGAGTAATCATGTCAGGATTTACAGACGCACAAAGACAGAATGATATATCACGCAATGTGCGTCAATATCGTGACCTTGACCTTTTCTTCGGCAAAAAACCTGTTAGTGGTGATGTAAATGCACTAACAGATGTTGAGAACATAAAACGTGCTGTTAGAAATTTAGTCTTAACTAACATATATGAAAGACCCTTTCATCCAGAGATTGGCTCTGGTGTGAGAGATATGCTGTTTGAAAATATGACTCCATTTGTGGCTATAATGTTGACAAAAAGAGTTGAGGATGTTATAGAGAACTTTGAACCAAGAGTTCGACTGATGAATGTTAGCGCAAGGCCAGATTTAGACCGAAATGCTTATGAATTGACAATCACATTTTTTATTCTTAATGCTCCCACAGAACTTGTAGAGGTAGATTTCTTTTTAGAGAGATTACGATAATGGCAACAAATGATAAAAGATTAATTGTTTCAGAATTTGATTTTGACGATGTTAAAAACAATCTTAAAACTTTTCTTGAAGCTCAAGATGAGTTTACAGATTTTAATTTTGAAGGCTCTGGTCTAAGTGTTCTTCTAGATGTATTAGCATATAATACTCACTATCTTGGTTTTAATATGAACATGCTTGCAAACGAGATGTTTCTTGATAGTTCATCGCTCCGTTCTAGTGTGGTATCTCATGCCAAAACTTTAGGTTATGAACCGCAATCAGCGAGAGCACCAAAAGCTGTCGTTGATGTTACATTGTTTGATTCTGTTAAAGCTACAGCGACAATCCCTGCCGGAACAGTGTTTACAACTTCAGTTGATGATGTTGATTATAATTTTGTTACCACATCTGAATTAACTTCTGCAAATATTGGTAGTTCAATTCCATTTTTAAATGTTCCAATATTTGAAGGGACATTTGTAACAACACAATACACTGTTGATTCAACTGACGTTGATCAAAGATTTCTTTTGACTGATAATAGAGCAGATACAACTACATTGGCAGTTACGGTTCAAAACTCTTCTACAGACACTACATCAACAACTCATACAAAGACAACAGATATCTCACAGATTACTTCAACGAGCGCAAATTATTTTTTACAAGAAGTTGAAAATGGTTTGTTTGAAATTTATTTTGGTGATGGTATTTTAGGAAAACTGATTGAAGATGGCAACATTGTGATATTAACTTATGTGGTGACTAATAGAGCAGATGCAAATACTGCAACCACATTTACAAATGCAGCTGCTATTGACACAGTGATAGATGTTCAAGTTTCTACTGTTGAGCCAGCTAGTGGTGGTGCTATTCCAGAAAGTGTTGATTCAATAAAATTTAATGCGCCCTTAGATTTTGCAGCACAAGGTCGATGTGTTACTGCTGAAGATTATAAACTATTCATAAAAAGATTTTTTCCTAATACACAATCAGTATCTATTTTTGGTGGTGAGACTGGCTCTTTTGACCCTGTATTGGGTGTTAGTTCTGTTCAAGAGTTTGGAAAGGTCTTTATATCAATTAAATCTACAACAGGTAATTTTATACCTCAAGTTGAAAAGGACCGATTAGTTCGTGACCTTGCACCATTTACTGTTGCTTCGATTACACCAGTTATCGTTGATCCAGAAACATTGTTTCTTATATTAGATGTTTCTGCACAATTTAATTCTAATCTTACTACATTAACAGCAGCTAATTTAGAAGCTACTATTACCAATACTCTCACAAGTTTTAATACCAATACTTTGACAACCTTTAATAGTGCCTTTAGACATTCTCAAGTAACTAAATTGATTGATGATTCTGATCCGGCAATTACCAGTAATATTACAAAAGTTGTTATGGCTAAATTTTTTAGACCCACACTTAATGAAGCTTTAGGGTATACCATATCTTTTAATAATAGTATTTACAATCCTCATGCTCGACACAACGCTGATCAGGGTGGAGTTATCGCCTCAACTGGATTTAAAGTTGAGGGTGATACTGTTAATGAACAATTTTTTGATGATGATGGGAATGGAAATTTAAGAAGGTTCTTTGTGTTGGCTGGAGTTAAAAATTATGAAGATAATAAAGCTGGAATTGTTGACTATGCAACTGGAACAATAACATTAAATCCTCTGACAGTAAGTCAAGTATTAAATGTTGATGGTGCCACTTCACTTGACATTAGAATAACAGCTTTACCGGATTCTGTAGATATTATACCAGTTAGAAATCAATTAGTTGAAATAGATTTAGTAAACACAACTGTTACCGTTGGACTTGATAGGTTAGAAGTTGGTGATATCAATACTATCAATATAGTTGATAGAGCTACATCATCCTATACGAATACAGCATCAGGATTCTAAAATGGCACCGTTTGATAATCCACCATCATCTTCTTTAAAGACAAAAATCTCTCCATTAATTGAGGGTCAATTACCTGATTTTGTCAGAGATGATCATCCGTTATTCACTAAATTTATTGAATACTATTATCAATATTTGGAAGCTGCTGAATTAGTAATAGTTGCTCAAGTTGATAATGTAATTCAAGAGACTTTTGATGTTCAATACATTTTAGATGAAGATGATAATCAAATTGTATATGAGGATTCAGAGGGTAAATTTACCGTAGGTGAAACGATTACTGGTTCTAAATCTAAAGCCACTGCTACAATCTTAATTGATGATCAGAGAAATAATCGTTTGTTTATAACGTCTGCACAACAGTTTGTCACTGATGAAGTTATTGTTGGCGCAACGTCTGGTTCTGAAGGGACGATTACACGATATAGAGGCAACCCTGTTCAAAATATTCAACAACTTTTAGATTATGCTGATGCAGATAGAACGATAAGTGATTTCTTAGATCAGTTAGCAGTTTCATTTATGAATGCAATACCTAAGAGATTAGTTGGTTGGAATCCTCAAGGCACTGCTGATGAAACTGTTAATAGAAGAAGTTTAATAAAGAACATTCGTGAACTTTATAGGTTAAAAGGAACTAGTGAAAGTTTTAAACTTTTCATTAGGATTTTATTAAATTTAGATTCTGAAGTTATCTACCCTAGAAAATTTATGATGAGGCCTTCTGATGGTAATTACGAAAGAAATATAATTCTTAGAACTACTGCAATATCTTCAGCAGTTGGAGATGAATTAGAAGGTCAAAAACTAACTGGATTAACATCTGGTGCAACTGCCATAGTCGGACAATCAAACACTCTTATTCAAGGTGCTGTTGATATAACAGAATTTATAGTTGGAAATAAAGTTGGTGATTTTGTCGCTGGCGAAACAGTACAAGGGGTATCTCGCACTAGAAATGTATTACAAGATTTTACAGTCTTTAATATTGTAAGCAAAGCTACAGTTACAAATGATGGTATTCTATATTCAGCAAAAGATAAAGTAACTATTAGTACTGATTTTGGTAATAAATCTGCTCTTGCTGAAATTGAAAGTGTTAAAACTGGTTCGGTTAGTAGCATATTCATTGATGATGCTGGTGCTGGATATAAAGTAGGTGATCCTTTAGTATTTGCAAGTTCAGAATCAAAGGTTGCGCTTCCCGCTGGATTTGTCTCTGTTGTTGATGGTGCAATAGCTTTAGATGGAACTGATGACAGTTCAACTGATGCCGATGATTACCTTGTTTATGAAGATGGCACAACAGAACATTTGGAAAGTTTTGATATAGCCTTAGAACCGGAGTTGGGAGATGAAGCAACTGCTATTATAAACGGGTTAGTAGATAATTCAACCATTTTACTATTAGACAATAACGTAGGAACAATTACTGATAGTATGATTGTCTATGGAGCCGGTCTTAAAGGCATCACTATTGAATCCATAACTTCACAAAATCAGATAACCATTAATAAAAAAGTTTCATTGCCAGATGACACACCTATTAGATTTGCAGAATCAGCAGGTATTTTGAGACTAGAAACTGGTAACGACACTGCCACTGATATGGGTCACAATATTATAAGTGAATTAGGACAAACTCCTGTTGCTGACACATACACCACTGGCGCTGACCAGATGCAGTTGGAAGAGGCAACTATTCCAGCTTCTGAAACTTCTGGTGTAATAACAAGAATCTTTCTCACAAGTCATGGTAACGGAATGGCAGAACTTCCAACCGTTACCCTTAATCCATCAAGAGGAACAAAAATACTAGATGAAGATGGAACATACGATGATCCAGCAACTGCTCTTATATATGCAACCACAACTGATATTGGTGGGATAGATGAAATACTGATAACAGATAGCGGTGCAGATTATTCTACGACTGAACCACCAGATATAACTCCTAGAGCTAATTTTGTTCTAAAAGATGTTTCTGGAACATTTGTAGTTGGAGAAGCGTTAACAACTCATACTGGTATTGTACAAAGTTATAATTCTGAACGTCAACTTCTTGAAACAACCATTGAAGATGTGGTAAGAACTTCACTTGAAACCACTGATGCTCTTCCAATAGGATTAGAAGATTCACTTGGTTCTATAGAAAGTTATGTCACGCTTTCTGGTGGCGGAACTGATGATGGTTTTTATGATGAAGGATTTCCACATACAGGAATTGCTGATGAAACAAACGGCAACCCAATTATTTTAAATGCTACAGAATTAACTGGTGATGCGTTTATTGAACTTGAAGATGATACTAAAGGCATTCTTCGCACAGAACCAAACTCATTTATTCCAAAAACTTTAATTACTCTTGAAGATGAGAGTGGTGTTATAGTTGGAGAAGATGCTGAAGAGATAACTAAAAAATTCATAACGCAATTTCCAAGAGGTAGACAACCAGCAAGAACTTGGTTAGATCAAGTTGATTTTATACAAGGTAGAAAACTTTCTGAAACTGAGTTTGAACCTCCAAGAATAACTCCAACAAGTCATTATTTGGATAACCAATCATGGCAAAATACTTTTGGTGTTTATGTTCCAACACTAACACATAAAGCAAACGCAACTGCAATTGTTAATGGTATAACTGCCACACAAACTGTTACACTTGATAATAATTCTGGAACCATAGATGAACAAATGTTTGTCACTGGAACTATTGCAACAGCTACTATATCTGGTTCAACAGTTAAGAAATATGATGTGAGAGTGGTTGTTACTAGTGGAACAATTCAAAAAGGATTAGTAGTTGAGGGAACTGGAATTCCCGTAGGCACTCTTGTTTCTAGTGTAACAACTGCACAAGAATTTACTTTGAATACTCAAGTAAGTTTATCTGATGAAGCAGTTCTTACATTTAAACTTCCTCCCAAGATACTTGTCACTGATGTTACTTCACAGACAAGTATTACGATAAGCACTTTTGCTGACGGCGCTCCAATAACTCTTAGTGATGACACATCTTTGTCATTTGAAAGCCCATCAACAAATGGTCCGTTTGTTAAAGGTGAAGAGATAACTGGTGGAACAACTGGAGGAAAGGCACTTATATTAGACCCCTCTGGTGATACGAAGTTTATCTCAAGTAACGGTATAGACTTTGAGGTGGGAGAAACAATCACTGGAGAGTCAAAACTAGATACTGATGGAAATGCTGTTAACGCTACAGCAGTAATTCAAACTCTTGGCCAAGCATTTATTATATCACCAGAATCAATATGGACAGAATTTAAAGTTGAAACGATAACAGAAAAAAATGCACCTTTACTTGAGGACGCATCCTGTGATATAATTTTCAGTAAGGAATCTGAAGAAATAGTTCTAGAAAGTGCTGGACCATTTAGAGATTTTGCTGTTGGAGTAAATCATTTAATCTTGGATGGAACAGATACAACAATAAATGTATCTGGATCAGGATTTTCCTCTGAAAGAACAGACGCTGGAGGATTTATTATTGAAGAGGATTCTGGCGATATAATAATTCTTGAAGAAGATGGTGATAATTTTACTACTAGATTTAGCGAACAAAGCACTTTTGATTTCTATGATGGCCAAAACTTTGGAGTAATTTTAGACGGTGATTTTGACGATACAGGGAAAATTCTTTTAGATGGCACAGATACGGATGGAACTAATGCTGGTTCTGAAATAATAGATGAAAGTAGCAATGCTGGTGGAACTGGCTCTTCTGGTGTTATTGAACTAGAAGAAGGTGGTGTTCTTCTAGGCGAGATTGAAGCAGAAACAGGTGTGGTTGCTTTAAATGGTTTTGATAGTTCTTCAACCCATGCCGGCAGTAGTGTTATTCATGATGTGGATGGAATAGATTTCTCTGCTGGAACTACTGTCATTACAGCGTCTGGTGGATTCTCAGGAACCATAGTTGGTGCTGATGTTGCAAAAGCAACAACTACTGTTGCGACTGATAGAACTGAAATTATTGGTTATGGGAGTGACATTTCTAGTATACTTGGAGAGGACTTAAACAGATTACAAGATTCTGTTTTCTATCAACAATTCTCATATGAGATTCAATCTGGTGCTGGTGTTAATTATTACATAGACGAATTGACTAAAGCTGTGCATCCATCAGGATTTGCTGTTTTTGGTAAGACTAAGATTGCACAACAACTTGAAACTGCTATGGTTCTCAATAGCAAACCAATGACTATTAGTTCTTTTGTTGGTGATCAACCCATACAAGTTAAAAGAGCGCTCGCTGCATTTAATATGCAACAGGGCAGTTTTATGGATGTTTTCGTTCAAGAGGATTCTTTAAGTACTGGAATAACAGAGTTTTTGTCTCTTGATGGGACTGACGGTAGTTCTTCAAATGCTGGTGATAGTATTCTCCAAGAATCTGCTACAGCTGGAACAACAACTAACAATTTAATTCTTAATGCAACTGATTTTAATGAAAGTGATCATAGAGGAGATATTCTCTTAGATGGAACCGATTCTGACGCAACTGATGCTGGTGATTCATTAGAGTTAGAAGATGAGTTACATGAACCTAAGAATAAAATTGTATTTGAGCGTATTGATAATCCAAATGGTATTAACCACAATGCTCTCATTAAAGAAGACGGTAGTTTCTTAGTTCCCGAAACTTCACCCACATCTGGAAGTGGACGTTTACGAGTTGGCGAAACAACAGATGTTTCTGTTATCAATTCTATGTCACTGAAACTAGCCACAAATCCATCAGCAGGACCATCACAGGCTTCACTTGGTCTTGTGGGTCTAGCAACACCATTTGGTGGTGCAGATTCATTAGAAACAGAATTGGGAACAATCAGAAGTAAGGCTGCTCAAGAAGCTCATCATAGAAGAAGGATTGGTATTATTCCAACATTCTTCCCTCTTGATATTAGACAAGAAGGCCAACTTCTTTCAGAGGATGGTGGTCAAGGACCAGTGCTTTCAGATGTATCCACATTCCCACTGTCTGACTTTGTGAGAACTGGAGTAATTGATATTGGTGAAGATGCAACTAATACTAATGTGACTTCAGAAACAGTTGGTGTATTGTTAGAACAAACCGAAACAGGTTCTTTCAAACAAGAAGATGGAACTACGGTTGCTGGCACTCATGGAGATGATATCTTATTAGAGAATGCAACTGGTCCTAACTTAAATGAAAAATTATTGTTAGAAAGTCTTCGCATTGAACTAGAAGATAGCACTTCTAAATCTGGTGTTGTGCCTTTCCAAAACTTTGGAGAAAACACATTCGATAATATTGCAATAAGTTCTGATATTATATCAGATGAGGGATTGGGTATTGCTCTAGAAGATAATAGTGGGCCAGATCACATTCTATTAGATGGAACAGATGATAATTCTCAGAACGCTGGTTTCTTTTTGATTGACGAATCAGAACTTGAATTTAAAATGTTATTTGAATCTGTTGAAACTGGACACGCTGATAATACTGGAGTAATTATTTTTAATGGAACTGACAGCGACTCTTCAAATTCTGGTGATAAGGTAATATTCCAACTCGCAACAAGAAGTGATTTACTAAACAATTCATCATATGATGTGGAGGGTATTCCAGACTTTAGTTCTAGACTGATTACTATGGACAATGATGATTTTGAATTTTCTAACGTATAAATAAGGTTACAAGGAAATAAAAAATGGCAATTCAAACAATAGGATTAGGTACAGTAGCCGATGATGGAACGGGCGATACTTTGCGTATTGCCGGTGACAAAATTAATGATAACTTTAATGAAGTTTATACGACATTAGGGGATGGGTCAACTTTAACTGCGCCTGCTCCAACCGCCAGTCCAACCTTTACAGGAACAATAACTGGTGTTACTGCTGATTTATCTGGTGATGTAGCTATTGGAGGTGATATTTCTGCTGATCATGATGGAGCGGTATTCAACTTTGGTGCAGATAGTGAAGTCAATTTTACTCATGTTCATGACACTGGCATTCTACTCAATAGTACAAATGTAATTCAGTTTAATGATGCAACACAAAACATCGGCGCACCTAACGGAACTACGCTAGATATCAATGCAACTGACGAAATTGAATTAAATGCAACTCTCGTAGACATTAATGCTAACCTAGATGTTTCTGGATCAACTACGTCTGCTAGTTTTGTAGTTGCAAATGGTGGTAACATTGGTTCTGCTTCTGATACAGATGCTATGTCAATTTCCTCTGGTGGTGTAGTTACATTTAGTGCGGGACTTGTAGTCGCTGATGGTGGTAACATTGGTTCTGCCTCTGATGCGGATGCTATAGCAATCGCCTCAACTGGTATAGTGACTTTTAGTCAACAACCATCATTTCCAGTTAATACAATTGGTATTGACCAAGATGCAAGGGGGCCTCGTGTTGTAATAGAGGCTGGTGGTACAGATGGCGCTGGTGCAAACGCAGGCGATAATATTATAATTGAAGACGGTGGCACTGATGGTTCTGGAACTGACGCTGGGGCTAACATTGCTTGTGAAATAGCAACAGACATAGTTGGTGTTGGCGGAACTTCCACTTTTAATCTTTTAGACTCCGCTGGAGTGGTTGTCAAAGTAATAGTTAGCGTGTAAAAAATGGCAGTTGTAAATCCTCTTTTTATTAATAGCGACAATGATTTGCAAGAGATGACTGATGCTCAAGTTGTGTTACATCGGCAAAAAGCTATATATCAATATTCCTTGGACCCATCTGCATTGCTTACTGTTGTGTCAGATAGTGGTGCAAACATGGCTGCTATTACTGATACTAGATTACAATCTGGTCCTTCCGCTACAAGTGTGAGTTCATTTCAGTCAACAAGCGCACCTTCAGCAACAACTGACGTTTCTTTCGATAAAATTAATTTTGCATACGATACTTCTTCTGATCAAACAGAAGATACTGATAATAGAGCATTTCCAATTTATCGTAATAGTAACGGTGATATTCAAGCAATGACATTAGATGACATGAAAGATACCTTCTTGCATCCCGCTATTGATTTGATGGTTGTGGCAGATGCCAGTGCAGATGACGCTAATGCTGCGGGAACATATAGAATACATACAGCATCATCTCTTACTGATTTTACAGAAGTCTCTGGTGCTAGTACAGCGATATTTACCGATACAACTTCTACAGGATTTGCTGCGGTAAGTATTGGCACATCAGGAACTACTCAAACTGGTTCAGCAAGCACAGTTCAGAGTTATTATTTGCAAAGAAGAAATGGAACAGATATTGACATTAGTTCTATTAAACTTGCATCAATAACTTCAAATGGTGACATTCAAGAATATTCAGATGGTGGCGCAACACTACTTGGAAATTGGTTAAAATATACCGCTGGTCAGTCAACAGATGGTTATAAGATTACATATGCCATTGGTGCAGGTGTTAGTGGAACACAAAGAGGAACTAGTATGCTTAATAAACAATTAGGAAGTGCAGTGCTTAGCACACGTTTGTTTAATATTGACGATTATCGAGCACAACAAATGCCTTCTGGAACAGCAACGACTACCAATACATATATCTTTACAATAAACAAGACATAAAGGAATACATTATGGCTATTTTTTCTAACAAAATCGTAGATGTATATTATACAGACGAAAATCTTACTAATGTAACTATCTTATATAACTATGAAAAGGATGGTGAGACTTTAGTAGGTGAATATCATTTATTGGTGGATGAGACAGAGGAACAATTTCAACATTTGTTGAGAGAGATGAGTTATGCTGATATTGAAGCTTCAACTGTAGAAAGGAATCTCGCACACAAAAGAGAATTTGATAGTATAGTTGAAATTGAAGTTAAAAAAATAGTAGAAGAGAGAGAGTTACAACAGACGGAAAAAGAGGATATTAAAACTGGTAAAGACCTATTTGAGTTTATTTTTGAATACGATTCAGATAAAGATGCAGATGAACTTTTCAAATGCAAGTTGTACTTGTTTACTTTAGATATGGTGAAAAATGGTTCTAAAACATTTAGAACTAAAATTAGAAAGGCAGATAGTTTATTGGAATTGTGTAAAACATTTTTAACTGAAAAACAAAGAGTAGAAAAAAAGAGTAAAAAATAATGAAAGACTTCAAGGAATATGCTTTTGGTGGTGGTTCGATAGGATCATATAAACCTGTGGCTGACTTGGGAGACACGGTTGGTAAAAGTTATCATGTTGGTCTTAATGCTGCCGCAGAAAAAAAGATTACACAGTCTGACCTTGACCAAATAGAGAAATATGCTGACAGACTTTTTGCTGCACTTAAAATTGATGTACAATTTACCAAACATTTTATGGACAGAGTAAATGATGCTCGTAATATAAAACAGATTACAGTTGCAGAACTTATTCGTCTTTTCAAACAAGCATACCGAAGATACGGTAAAAAGATTGCAAAGATGCCTGATGATGCGAATGCAGTCATTAATGATATGAAGACTAATATCAATCTACCCTTTGTTATGAACTACAAGAAAGGTGAGATTGAGTTGGTCGCAAAAACTGTAATGAGAAAGAAGAACTTTACCACATCTGCATCAAGTCCTAAATTAACATTTGAGCAGTTGTATGAAGCACCAAGAATACCTCGCAAGAAAGGTCAGCCCGCAAAGAGTGACAAACACTCTGATCTATACACAGATGAAGACCCAAAGGGAACAATACATGGGTTGGGATTTAAAGATGTAAAAACATCAAAGGCAAGTGTTAAGAAGATAGAAGGTTCAAGTAGAACACATGCACATAAAATACAGGCCGCAATTGCAATGGAACAACGGGCAAAAGTCATGGGCAAAAGTGCAGAAGCTGCTGTGTATCGTGCATATATAGAGAAGATGAAAAAGAAAACAAAGAAAATGTAATTCTTCTAAGGATTTATATTATGAATATTTTGGGTCTATCAGAAGGATTTCATGATGCAGGGTTGTGTCTCCTACAAAATGACAAGATAGTTACCGCAACTCACGCTGAAAGACACAGCGGTATTAAAAATGACAAATGGCTGCACCATAGCCAATTTCCAGTATCAAAAAAATATGAACCAGACGTAATCGCATTTTATGAAAAACCTTTTCGTAAAAATCTTAGACGTTTGTATGCTGGTCAGTCTTGGCAAAAGCCATCTCGCAAATGCGATTATTATTTTGGTCATCATCAGTCACATGCTGCTGCTGGATATTACACATCCCCTTTTGATGATTGTAATATTTTGGTTGTCGATGCAATCGGTGAGTGGGATACTATTTCGATATGGGAAGCAAAAGATAACAAAATGAAAAAAGTGAAGTCTTGGAAATACCCATACTCTCTTGGACTTCTTTATTCTGCAATCACACAACGTATTGGTTTCAAACCCAATGAAGAAGAATATATTACAATGGGAATGGCTGCATTTGGAGAACCGATATACAATTTAGAAAATCAATTGTGGGAAAATAACCATAAGGGGTGTGACGATGTATTTCCAAATTCACGTTTAGAAGACCTCGCAGCATCCGTACAAGACCTCTATGAGATAGAACTTCTTAAACTGGTAGAGATGTGTCCACATAAAAACTTAGTATTAATGGGTGGGTGTGCATTGAACTGTGTTGCAAACTCAAAGATAAAGGGAAAGAATATTTGGATTATGCCATCGCCAGGAGATGCTGGAAGTGCGCTCGGTGCAGCTGCATTGGTAAGAAAAAGAAAACTACAGTGGAGAGGCCCATATCTTGGAACTCCTATCTTACGAGGATTAAATGTTAAAGATGTAGTTAAAGAATTACAGAATAAAAAAATAGTTGGAGTTGCAAACGGCAGAGCGGAGTTTGGGCCAAGAGCTTTAGGTAATCGTTCATTACTTGGTGATCCTCGTTATGACATTAAAGATACTGTGAATAATATAAAGAGGCGACAGAAGTTTCGTCCCTTCGCTCCTGTTATACTAGAGGAACATGCAGACGAATACTTTGAAGGGCCAATGAATGAGTATATGCAGTTCGTTGCCAAAGCAAAACATGATTATAGTTCTGTCACACATGTTGACGGCACTGCAAGAGTACAGATAGTTAGAGAAAAATGTGAATCTCAAATCCGATATATATTAGAGGAATGGTATAACGAAACAGGGTGCCCTATGTTGTTGAATACCTCTCTTAATATAAAAGGTATGCCAATGGTAAACACTTGGGAAGATGCTGAGAGTTTCATGAGGAAATATAATGTCAAGGTATTTTAAGAAACTCAAACTTAGACTCCGTTTGTTTTTTTCCAGATTTAAACGTATGAAAGAAAGTGAACCTAAAGGTTTTATATATGAGCAAGAAGACTAAACTTATAGTTAGTGGTTGTAGTTACACTTATGGCGGTAATGATAAAGATACCATAACTTGGGGAGAACAACTTGCAGAACGGTTGGACATGGAACTTGTCAATCTTTCGTGTAATGGTTGTGGTAATGAGTTTATTCTTACGACACTAACAAAGGAAATTTCTAAAACTAAAAAGGATGACATTGGATTAGTTATTGCAATGTGGTCAGAATTTGAAAGGATTGATTTTCCTCGTTCAGTAGGTTCTTTTAGATTTGATGAAAGAAAACAAGAAGACGGTACAATTTATTATAAGCCTGTTTCTGAAACTATAGACTTTAACTATGAATATAAGAACAAAAAAAGAAATTGGACTTCTGTATATGTAAATGTGTTGTATGGTGAAGAAGATAGACAAAATATGCTTTCATCAGGTATTTCGACTAGAGACTCTATGCAATGGATGGATTATCAAAATAGTTTCATACAATATTGCAACAAACATGGTTTTTGGAGTAAACTTGCTTGTCTTGACAAATCCTTTGAAAAATTTCTGCACTTCAAAAATATGGTAAGACAAAACGATTTACCATATCTACAATGTGTTGGGCCTAATCCTTGGTGCCGTGGGGAGGATTCTGAATTCGCAAGAAACTTGAAAAAAAAGTATTACGCAAAAAATATAATAGACTATGATTTTTATGAGGAATTAGATGAACCAAACTTTATAGGATTTCCGATAATGCAAAATATTGGTGGTTATTCTTTAGATGATGTGATATTATCTTTAGAAACTGGTGAAGAAGACTATACATATAGAGTATCTTCATCTGACAGCCATCCCAATACAAAAGGTCATAAAATATTTGCTGATCATCTTTATGATAGGTATAAAAAGATATATGGGAAGTGAACTATACAATGAGAAGTAAACTTATAGTCAGTGGATGTAGTTACACCTATGGGGCGCAAAAGGAAAGAAATGGTACAATACCTTGGCCCGATCAATTAGCAAATTTATTAGATATGGAACTCATCAATGTCTCACATAATGGTTGCGGTAATAATTATATTCTCTCATCACTGACAGATGCAATTTATGATAATGACCCTAAAGATATTGGATTGGTCATTGCAATGTGGAGTGAATATGATAGAATTGATTTTCCTATTTCGGAGGGGTCTTTTAGATTTTATGAGAAAAAACAAAAAGACGGTACAATTGAATTTGAACGTGTTGAAGGTTACGAACATGAAAATAACAAAAAACGCTGGACTGGTATAAACATAAATGTTGTACATGGTGAAAAAGAAAAAGAACATATGATATTAAATGGTCATTCTCCTTATGGAGCATCCTCTTGGGCTAACTTTCAAAATTCTTTCACACGATATTGTAATGAAAATAACTTTTGGAGTAAGTCTGATTGTTGGCATCAGTCTCTTCATAAATTTTTACACTTTAAAAATTTGACAAATAAAAAAGGTTTACCATATTTACAATGTGTTGGGCCTAATCCTTGGGTTCGTGGAGAGTCAAATGATGTTGCTAGAAAATTGAAAGTAAATTATCTTGCAAAAAATTTAATATCACATCCATTTTTTGATGAGTTAGACGAACCAAATTTTATAGGCTTTCCTTTATTCACAAACATTGGTGGTTATGCTTTTGATGACCTTCTTCCAATAGAGTCTGGCAGTGAACCAGAGATAACTGGGCTTACTGTTGGGAAATATGATAGGTCATATAGGATATCTCAAACTGATAGTCATCCTAATACAAAAGGTCATAAACTATTTGCTGATCATCTTTATGAAAACTATAAAAATATTTATTGATTATGATTAAAAACAAGAAACTTAAACTTATAGTCGGTGGATGTAGTTACACTTATGGCGGTATGGATAAAGACACCATACCTTGGCCTAATCAATTAGCAGAGTTATTAGATATGGAGCTTGTTAACACCTCTAGTAATGGTGTGGGTAATGAATATATCTTAGGTGAAATCTCAAAAGCAATATGTTCGTATAACAATATTGGTCTAGTAGTAGCAATGTGGTCAGAATTTGAAAGGATTGATTTCCCGCAAAATTTAAAAGCAAAGAGGTGGCAATATCCTGATTGTTCTTATGTTGAAACTGAGTTACAGTTTCTTAACACTGTAAATGCAAACGTGATATATGACCCTAAAAAAGATATTCAGTTTGCAAAAAGTTTTCGGAGATATGTAAACTTACATAATGAAATTGTTCTTTTTTTTAATGAAAACGGAATGTATACTAAGTTAAAATGTTTAGAAAAATCTCTTCTTCAGATGATGTTGTTTAAACAATTAGTTAAATCTAAAGGATTAGATTATATACACTGTGTCGGCACCAATCCTTATATACGAGGAGAGGAAACTGCTGAAGATATTAAAACAAAAATTCAGCAGTATTCAAATGCAATAATTGATAGTATATTTTTTGATGAATTGGATGAAACAAACTTTATTGGATTTCCTATGATTAAAAATATTGGTGGCTTCTTTTTCGATGATCTTCTTCCAGAATCAAATCTTTCATATAGAGTATCCGAATCTGATAGCCACCCTAACACAAAGGGTCATAAGATATTTGCAGACCATATATATGAGAAGTATAAAGAGATTTATCATGATTAAAAATACAATAGTATGTGTTAAGTGGGGCGACAAGTATGGTCGAGAATACGTTGAAAGGCTAAAAGAACAAGTTGAGAAAAACTGTTCAATACCGTTTAATTTTTATTGCCTTACGGACAATCCAGTAGAAGACTACGATTTGTATCTTCCCATCGTTTGGAATAATTATGAGAATGGAAATTTCTGGGCATATAGAAAATTTTATATGTTTAAAGAAAAGTCTATAAGACGAATATTTTTCCCAGGCGAGCGTATACATCAAGACATTCATCTTATAGATGGCGAACATTTCTTATATCTTGATTTAGACGTTATCATTCAACATGACTTAAAATACTTTTTTGAGCTTGATATGGAAAGACCTTATATTGTAAAAGGTTGGTGGAATGATATTGAGGTCTGTAAAAAGAACTTTGTGAATTATCAATCGCCAATGATTAACTCCTCTGTCATACGGTGGGACAAAGGCCAAATGGAAGAAGTTTATGAACACGTTAGTACAAATTTAGATATTTTATTTTTCACCTATCCCACTATTGATAACTATTTAAATCATTTCTTTTATGACATATATGAAGAGGATGAAACACAGAATTTTTTCAATGTTTTTCCAGAGGGTGATATTTACTCTTGGTACAAAGGAAATGTTTTTCCAGATGACATGGAGCCAAAGAAAAAGAGAGAGGAGTGTAAGATTTGTTTATTCAACAATAGTGGCGAAGATAACGATACTGAGGAATTAAGGTCATTATGGAATACTTAAAATATACACCAGAAATGGCAAGAGACTGGAAGAATGCATTTAGCTCCACAGATGGCTATATGAAGAAGAGAGTTTCGGATTCTATGAATGAATCGCAATTGGTTAGCAAGATGTGGTTAGTCGAAGAGATGTTAAATTTGAAAATGAAACCTGTAAATGTGTCTTTGTTGGCAGGATGGTTTGCTCAATATATTGTTCCTTTACTCTTTGATAATTTTAAATCTATAGAGTGCATAGAAAACTTTGAAATGGACAGGAATATAAAAAGTCTCGCATACAAATTTAATACAAGGTATAAGACTGATGAAAGGTATAGAATAAGATATAGAAATATCATGTTTGAAAAATGTTTGATGATTGATAAAATAGAAAAACATGATGTGGTTATAAATTGTTCTTGTGAACACATGTATCCCATGTCAAGGTTTAGAGAACTAGAACATGCTGGTGTAGATAATAATGACGCTGTGTATATTCTTCAGTCATCAAACGACACTCAATATGATGACCATATCAATTGTGTAAATAGTCCAGATGAATTAGCTGAACAAGCAAGAATATTAGAGATAATGTATAAGGGAGAAAAACTTCTTCCTAACGGCATGATTCGGTTTATGGTAATAGGGAGATGATATGAATAAAATAGAGGACATGGAATGGTTTTGTCCACAACCATTTATGAATACTCTCGTATATAGAATTGTTGCGCCTATGTCTTGTTGTGTTATGAAAGAATGGCCCAAGGGTGCATTAAAACGAAAATATGAAACAGCTGATCCTAAAAAACTGCATAACAAAGATGAATATTTAAATTTTAGAAATGAGTTCTTAAACGGCGGTGGTCCATTAACAAAAAAACATTGTCAGGTTTGTATTGAACAGGAAAAACATTCAAGTCAAAGTCACAGACAAATCTACTTAGAAAAATTTACTGCCGAAGGTGGTGAGTATCATGAGCATTTAGAATACTTAGAAAAATATATTAATACAGATATGACTGAACCAAAGTTTTTAACTATGGAATATGTTGCACCTAGTAATTATTGCAATCTAAGATGCAATATGTGTGGGCCATATAACTCTTCATCATTAGCAAAAGAGAATCAAGATATTGGACTATACAATAATTATGGTATGGAGAATTTTCAAGACAAGTCATTAATAAAAGAAACAGATAATGTTGAAGACTACGCTGATATTTTAAAAAATCTTGTTGAATTGAAACTGGTTGGCGGCGAGACACTTGCGATAAAAGAGAATTATGATTTAATGAAACTTGCCATAGACATGGGTGTAAGTAAGAAAATGTCATTAAGGATTACAACCAATGCCACACTTACTCCTAAGTTTGACGGTAAAGATATATTTGATTATATTCCTTATTTTAAAGATTGTCAGATAACGGTATCAATTGAATTTTGGGGAGAGAAAAATAATTATATGAGATTTCCCTCTAAGTGGGATGTGATACTTTCAAACGCAAGGAAGTTTGCTTGGGGTCGAAAAACACGGGTAATGTTTGCTTCTACAGTTAATGCTTTATCCATAGGATATCTGCCAGAAATAGCATATGGTGTGTATGCATTGAGAGAAGAATATGAATCAGATGATATGTGGAATTGGGCATCTGGTAGCTTAGTTTGGGGAGATGGGAATCAATATGCCGTAACCTCTATTCCGTTAGACATTCGTGATAAATATATGGATGATTATTATAAGTTCGGTAATTTCATGGACAAAGAATTTACAGAGTGGGAAAAACTGTACAACTATCTAAAAGAAATGCCATTTGATGAAAAACTGCATAATGAGATGATGCGAGATATCCAATTAAGAGATAAGCATAGGGGAACATGTTTGACTGACGTATTTCCAGAGTGGGAGCCATACTATGAAAAGCTTTGAGGAGTTTAGAAAACTTTGGGAAATGGAAACACAAAATCCAAGATATGTCATTGATAAACTTGATCATCTAATTTTTATCGTCATGTATCCAGATAACTTAGAATGGAGTTTCATAGTTGAAAAACAAATGCAAACAACTTGTTTGCATACTTCTGGAGGTGCAACTGGAGCGGGAACAGGACACAGGCTAGTTTTATGTTATCAAAGTGAGGTAAATGACATTTTAAAAGAATGCGACCAAACTCATGCAATGATTCTTTGTGTGGGTATGGTATTTAATTTGACTGCTCCACAAACAACAATGTCTAGATTTTATAAGTGGGCTGAACATAATCAACAATATTGTAAAGCACACATTATCGCAAGACCAGATAGAAAAGCTTTTCTTCATCATCAACACATTGAATTAAATCTTATCCAATGGAAAAAACGTGGTGCCCCAGATATATTTGAAAAGTGGGAAAGTTTTGTGAGAGCGCCAGAAAATATGCATGATGATTATACCCCTCCGTGGCTGAAAGCTGAAGGACTTCCTAGAATTAATAATTTCACAAAAGTAGAAAGAGACATAAAAGGTTTTGCGTATCACATGGACAATAGAACAGAGATACAAACTAAAAACTGGAATATAATGTCAAATAAGGCTATGGGGTGGAGAGAAGAAATAGATGAGAGTGACAGATATTTTGAACTCCTTATGACTAGAATGCACGCAAAGTTTTATGCAGAAAATACAGAAAACTTGGGTAGAATACCAGAAGGAAAATTTGATTTAATTTTTACTCCAACTGCTGGTTACAGTGGAGAGGTTCTTACAGATAAACTAGACTTTAAGGGAGAAATTGTATTTTATGATTATTGTTCAGAGAATATTGAGATAAAACAAAATATCGTAAACATGAACATGAATTTTGAAGACCTTCAAACATATGCAAAGGTTAGTGAACATAATATTGTATTTTCTACTAATCTTCCAAAACATTATGAAGTGTCTGAAAAATTAAAACAGAGAGTAGGAACATTTGGAAGTTTTGAAGAATGTAGAGAATTGCAACAGAAAATGTTAGATAACTATGATGTAGATTATATGTTAATTGATATGATACAGCCAGACTATGAAAAGATAATAGAAAAGGTTAAAGGGAAAAAGGTTTTCTTTAATCTTAGTAATATTTTTGGTTATCATGTTAGTCATGCTTGTTATACTTTAGATGAGTTGGTTGATAGTCTAGAGCGTTTAACAAACGTGTTGAGTGAAAATTCAGAACATTTTTATATACGAGGTAAAAGACCCACCAAACAAAGTATATCAAATCCAAAAACTTGGGCCACCAAAGCAACTTTTGGTGCTCAATGGTAAATCCAGATGGATAAATTTAATGATTTTATAGGAGGACATTTAAATATTGATATCACAAAAAATTGCACATTAGAATGTCCAAGATGTATGCGAAGAAAAGTTTCATCTGTTAATTTTGACAACATATCTATGGTAAACTTTAAAAAGGTTCTTAAACATTTTCATTCGATAACATTTTGTGGAAACCAATCTGACCCTATTTTTCACCCACAGTTTATAGAGTTTCTAAAGTTGTGTGCAAACAAAACAATTTTTATTGATACAGCTGCATCTCATAAACCAATGAATTGGTACATTGATGCTTTTAAAGCAAACCCAAATGCAAAATGGCGGTTTGGTATTGATGGACTTCCGAAAGATAGTAACAAATATAGAATAAATCAAGATGGTGAATATTTGTTTGAAGTGATGAAGAAAGCAAGAGAAATGGATATGATTGTGTATTGGCAATACATAATATTCAAATACAATGAAAATGATATTGATGAAGCCAGAGAAATCGCAAAGAAGTATGGTATGATATTTGAGACATTAAAATCTTCAAGATGGAAAAAAACAGTTTTTGATCCTTATAAACCGTCTGAAGAATTTGTTGCAGCTAAACACCATCTTGGTCAAGTCACAACTACATTCAAACCAAAATGTTTTTACAAAAAGGCACTATTTTTAAATGCACAGGGATATATGTCTCCTTGTTGTTGGACTGATCCAATTTATAAAAAAAGCTCAAGGTATGAGGGTGGTCATGAGGGCATTAGTGATTTGTTTAAAGAGAAGTTGAATATTAAAAATGTTAGTTCTATTTCAGAAATATTATTATCTGATGAGTGGATTTATCTTTTTAATAAATTAAATGAGGAAAGAGACATACCAGAAGTTTGTGCAAGACATTGTACAAGAGGTCCAGATAAAATTTGGGATGAGCCTGGATTAGGTGGTCGCAAATTGAATTATGGAGTGCCTGCCAATGGATAAATTTTATATAACAGGAACAAGAAGAGGTATTGGTGAAGCGTTAACAGATTATTTTGAATCAATATATGAGTGTGTTGATAGTTTAGAAGAGTGTGACATTTTCATAAATTGTAAACATGATGGGTTTACTCAAGTAGAAATGTTATATAAGGCTGCAAAACTAAATAAAAGAATCATTAATATAGGATCACATGCTAGTGATATTTTAAAAAGTAAATATGGCGTGGAGAAAAAAGCTCTTAGAGATGCAAACGCTCAACTCTTTAGGGATGGCTGTGATACAACATGTATAAATTTTGGTTTTATAGATACCCCTAGAGTGGCCGATAGAGATGTTAAAAAAATGTCTGTGGATTATGCGTGTAAGATAATTTTTTGGACTTTAAGACAACCCCACAGGGTTAAAGAGATTACAATATGCGCTTAGACTTAGATAAAATAAAGGAGGAGTTAGAATTAGTTCAAAATGAATTTTACTATGATGATCAAATTTGTTTGCAGGGTGTTGAAGATATCCCAGACCCTTTTTTTGGTTGCGGCGCTATCAAGATAGGAACCTCTCCACCTTATGGACCTTGGAAGAAAGAAACTTGGCCTGGCTACAGGGAAAAAGATTTTACGCATCCAAACTTTGATCTACCGTACACAAATTCTATATTAGAAGAATTAAACATGTGTAGGACTAGAGTGTTAATTTTAAAGCCAAAACAATGTTACTCAATACATACTGATAGGTCAAAGAGAATTCACATACCAGTGGTTACAAATAAAAACTGTTGGATTATTTTAAATAGGGAAGTAATACACCTTCCCGCAGATGGTAACTATTACGAGATTGATACTACACAAGAACATACAGCGGTGAATGGATCATGGGAAAATAGAATACATCTTGTGGGTGCTGTATTTGATAGTGATAAAAAATGAAAATAGTAGCAGTTAGAATAGGTGACAAATACGGACCAGAGTATGAAAAGTATTTGGAGAAAAAATTACCCAACCATGAATTTATTTGGGTGAGAGAACCGTATGATGATGGAGTTGTTTTACAATGGAATAAAATGTGGGGAATGCAACTAGACATTGATGAGCCTATTTGTGTGATGGATATTGATGTTTTGTTAGTGAATGACTATGAGAAAATATTTGATTATCCTGTAAAACGTGGACAGTTCGTTGCAATGCCAGGCTGGTGGAGAGACACCTCAAAGAATGGATACAAGATAAACGGTGGTTTCTTCAAATATTATCCAAAAGATTGTAAATATATTTTTGATAAGTTTATGACTGACCCTCACCATTGGCAACACTACTATATCAATAATGGAACAACCAAAGGACCAGTAAATGGTGAACAATATTTTGTAGAGGATTCAGCCAATGAGAAACTTGAACTAGTAACTCTTCCTGATGCATGGTTCACAAGATGGGTGACAGATGAAAGTATAAACTACGGGAAAGATATGACACAATGGCAGATTCAGTTGACTAATAAATATATTAAATTGACAGGTAACGATTACATCTATCTTGGTGGTGAATTTCATGAAGACATAAAATTTGTACATTTTACACATTCACTTAATAAACCGCATTTATGGGAAGATTATATGCAACATGCTTGATTTTGTCGAAGAAATAAGTTTCGAGGAGATTAAAGAGGTCTGGGAGAGAGAACTTTGGCCTAATAAAAAGAATGGGGTCGCAAAAGCAAATGAGTGGACATGGTATTGGCTTCAGAAAGAACTCGGCAAAGACAAACAGATGGCAAAAGAAGCAGAGCCTACATTTATTGGTATAAGGTCTGGAAAAGAGTTAGTTGCGGTAAACAGTTGTTATCATAGTAATACTAAAGATATGTTTAAGTATTGGAGATCAAGGGGGTTATGGGTTCGTTCAGATTTTAGAGGTCAAAAATACTCCAGTGTATTATTAATTTGGTGTATAGAATATGCAAAGAAAAAAGGTGGATCATACATATGGACTGTGCCTAGACAAAGTGCTTTACCCGCATATAGTAGTGTTGGATTTGTTCAAGTGTCTGAATGGTTTGAAGACGGTCAATTTGGACCTAATTGTATTGCATCTAAATACTTATAAATAAATATAATTGATGGAAACATCTTATAAATATATAAAAGATATGGGAACCTAAAATGGTAGCAATCATCACAGAAAAATTTAAATTACATAATGCTTCACAGTTTGTTGAATCTTTCACTGAAGCAGCAGCTTCTACCTACTATCTCTTTCTTGGAAAAGCAACAGCATTTGCCGCAGCAAATGACGGTACTGGTGCTAGTGATAGTGCTCCTCCAACTCCTCCAGATAGTGTATCCGATGAATTTTATTTCTGGGATCAAATGCTTGGTGCAAAGAAGATTAGTTCCTCTGATGTAATTCAAGTCATTCCACGGCGAGATTGGTCAAACGGAACCACATTTGATATGTATAAAGATGATTATAGTTCTCTTAATACAGCTGATTCTGGTGCTTCCTCTCTTTACACTTCTACATTTTATTTTAGAACTTCTGCAAATAGAGTTTATAAAGTAATCAGTAACATCCCAGCTGGAGAATTTACATCAGCTGCTGCATATAGTGGTGCTGAACCCACATCAGAGAGCACATCTTTGTTTACTACTGGTGGATATGTCCTTAAATATATGTACACTATTTCTGCTTCTAATTCAACTAAATTTCTAACCACAGATTTTATGCCAGTAGTAACAGATAGCACTGTTAGTGCAGCTGCAACTGATGGAGCAATTGAATCTTTTCAAGTAACAAATCTTGGTGCTGGTTGTACAGATGGAACATATTTTGCTGCAATTGAAGGTGATGGCGCTAATGCTGGAACATCAAGTGGTGCTATTGCTAGAATTGTAATATCTAGTGGTAAAGTTCAATCCTTTGGGACTAACTCTACCACAACATCAGGTCTTTTTGCTGCTGGTAGTGGGTATACTTATGGAACGATAAACATATCTTCTGGTAATACTTTTTCTGACTCAGGCTTAACCTCTGCTTCTGCAATTGGTGGAACGACTGATCCTGTATTTGATGTTATTATATCTCCAAAAGGTGGTCATGGTACAAATGGAGCGAATGAATTAGGTGGTCATTTTGTAATGACAAACACCACACTCACAGGCGCAGAAGGTGATGATATTACAGCTGTAAATGATTTTAGAAATGTTGGCATAGTTGTAGACCCAACAAATTTTGGTACGTCAACCGTTGCGACAGCAGACACCGCAAGACAAACATTTGCTTTAAAGTTTCCTCTAACTGGAACAGGTTCAGTAAGTGGAGCGTTTGTTGCTGATGAAAAAATAACACAAGCATCGACTTCTGCAATCGGTAAAGTTGTTGAATATGATGCCGAGTTAGGTATTCTTTACTATCAACAAGAAAGACACACAGACTTTGGAACTTCTTCTACAGGTGCTTATGTTGCTTTCAGTGGAGCAAATGCTGTCACTGGTGCAACCTCTAGTGCAGCTGCAACTCCAGATGCTACAGCAGATAGTGCTATTACTCTTGCTAATGGAAACTCGATTACTTTTGCTGATGGGTATGCAAATCCAGAACTCGCTGCTGATAGTGGAGATATAATCTATAAAGAAAATAGAAGACCAATATCTAGAGCTTCAGATCAAACAGAAGATATTAAAATCATAGTGGAATTCTAATATGCCAGAAATTAAAAATTTAAATGTTGCTCCTTACTTTGATGATTTTTCAGAGTCAAACAATTTTGTAAAAACTCTCTTTAGACCAGGCTTTGCAATACAAGCTAGAGAATTATCACAGTTACAAACTGTCCTACAAAATCAAATAGAACGTCATGGAAGTCATGTTTTCAAAGAAGGTGCTATGGTAGTTCCAGGCCAAATAAGTCTGCTTAACATGGCAACTCTCAAATTAGAAAATACTTTTTCGGGTGAGACTATTGACCCTTCTCAATATTTTAATGATGACACTCCTATTCTAATTACTGGTGCTACTAGTGGTGTTACTGCAAAGGTTGTTGGGTTTACTGTTGGAACAACAACAGAACAACCACTTCTTCATGTTGCATATGAAGGAACTGGCACGGATAATGAGACATTTACTTTTGCAGATGGAGAAAATATATCAGCAAGTGCTGGTATTACCCACACAACTGCCTATGGTACAAATGTTGCTTCTGCAACCACTTTCACATCTATTTTTACCGCTACGACAGGAACAGAAGCAGAACTTGCTAGTGCTCAAGGTCCAGCAGCTAGAAAAGGAACTGCCGTAAAGATTGAATCTGGTGTATATTATATTAGAGGATTTTTTGTTCAATGTAACGAAGAGACAATAGTTCTTGATCCATATGGTCGGACACCGAGTTTTCTAGTTGGATTTAATGTTGCAGAAACTATTGTTACACCAGAATCAGATGACACACTATTAGACAACTCCACAGGCTCTACAAATTTTGCAGCAAAGGGTGCTCATAGACTTAGAATTGATTTATCTTTGACTAAACTTGCTAGAAGTACTGTTACGGATGAAAACTTTGTTCAATTGATGGATGTTCAAAATGGTAGCATTAGAGCAATTGCTGATTATACGGAACATGCTGAACTTGGACAAACTCTTGCAAGAAGAACTTATGATGAATCTGGTGATTACACTGTTAAACCTTTTGAATTTGAAATATTTGAAAGTGTAACAATCAACGAAAATGTGGGAAGATTTGCGGCAGGGACAAAAACAGAGCAGGGACTTGATGCTGCTACAAATTTATTAGCATTGAAAGTTTCTACAGGTAAAGCATATATTAGAGGTCATGAGGTAGAAAAACACTCACCATCAATTTTAGATATTGAAAAATCAAGAAGCTTCAATACAGTTAATGCGGGAGTAACAACAGCCCAATTGGGAAACTTTGTTAACGTATCAAATATATTTGGAAGTCCTGACATTTCAGTGATAAGTGGAGAAACCACACAGTTTAAACAGATTGACCTATATGATGAAGCAACTTCAACAAGAGGGTCAGCCTCTGGAACACATATTGGTGTTGCAAGGGCAAGGGGTCTAGAATATAGCACAGGGACAGTCGGTTCTACTTCAACAAATGTTGAATCAGTCTATAAGTTATATCTTTTTGATGTTAAAATGTTCACTGAACTTACTTTGAGTGGAACACCTAGCCCAACTCTTTTGTCGGTTCATTCTAATGGTGGAACACAAATTAAAGGCTCTACATCTGGTGCAACTGGATTTGTGTTTGCATCTGGCACAAGTGGGACTAAAGTTCTATTGACTTCAGTTGCAGGGACATTCCAATCTGGAGAAAAAATAACCACATCTGATTCAGCTGAAACAGATGATGTTGTTGAAGATAGCGATAATGCAGATTTGACAATATCAAGAGTAGATACACGAACCTTTAATAATGTAAAACAGGTATTCATGGATGATGATGATTCTGGTCAAGATTTTACAGCAGATATTGTCACACAGTCAGATGCTCAAGTCTTAGAACTTATTTTGTTAGAGGAAAGTGCTGACAGAAATGATGGTAATTTACTCACAGAAGAGGGTGATGATTTATCTGTTGAAAGACTACAACGAACAAGACTCAGAGAACCAGAAAAAAATCTTCTTGTTTATAAAGGCCCAAAGAAAGTTATTAAAACTCACTTAACTACTACAAATTCTGGATTGTCTGATACTCAATACACAATCCGAAAACAGTTTATTGGAACAACAGTAGGCAATGCTGTAACATTTAACGCTGGTGCTAATGAAACCTTTGTTGCACATGCAGAAAAAGACTATACCTTGTCCATTCTTACTGATGGTGGTGGAGCAGCGCAGGGAGATATTGTTTCTATCGCAGATACCATCTCTGGAACGGGAACAACTGCAATAACAATTACAGATTCTACAAATCTTCCCACTGGCACAAAAGTTAAATTGATTGCCACAATATTAAAGACAAGTGTGAACCAAAAGAATAAAACTGTTAAACTGATGAAAAAGTTGAAGGTTAATTCTGGTGATACAGATGCATTTGGAACTCGACCTACAGATAGAACAATTTCTTTGGGTAGGGCTGATGTGTTTAAGTTAGTTGCAGTTCTTGACTCAGAGGAATCGAGCACCGATGTTACGATGCCATCTTTGACACTTGGTGATATAACAGGTTCATTTACCAGAGGTGAGAGAATAATCGGTGACGTTTCTGGCGCAGAAGGAAGAATTATTGATATTTCAAGTCCTATGGAATTTATACTCACCAGTCAAACAGCTTTCACTACGAGTGATAAGATTACTGGACAATCATCTGGTGCAACTGCCGAAATTAACACTATAACTGAAGGTAGTACTAATATCACAAGAAATTACATTCTTGATACAGGACAAAGAGATAATTTTTATGACATTGCTAGAATTGTAAAAAAACAAAGTGCATCCTACCCAACTGGTAGAGTAGTTGTTGTGTATGATTATTTTGAACATGGCACTGGTGATGTTTTCACTGTTGACTCATATATTGATGTTGCAGACCAAATGACATATGAAGATATTCCTACTTACAGTGCTACAAAAATTGACCCAGATTCACCGGCACCAACTGGTGAATTTCCGTTGATTGATTGTTACGATTTCCGTCCAAGAGTTGAAGATATTGCTGGAACATCGGCAACACTCACGGTCACTGATGAAATTACAGGTCATTCGTTTGACTTCTTCTCAAGACAGTATGATGGAACTGGAGCTTCAATATCAAATGCTCCTAAACCAGATTCTTTTATTCAAAGCGATTTTGAATTTTATCTTCCAAAATATGCTATTGTAGAATTAACACCAAACAAACAACTAGTAGTTAAAAATGGTGCTGGTGCTGAAGTTCCAACTTTACCATTAGCAAGTGAAAATAATATGAAACTGGCTTCATTGTTCATACCAGCATTCACATTTACGCCTGATGATGTTGAGATAAAGAGAGAAAGACACCAAAGATTTACCATGAAAGATATTGGTAAAATTGAAAGACGGTTACAACATGTCGAGTATATCGCATCACTAAATCTGTTAGAACGGGCAGCTGCTGACCTTGAAGTTACTGATGCAGCTGGTTTAAACAGATTTAAGTCTGGTTTTGTTGTGGATAATTTTGCTGGTCATAGAACTGGTGATGTTGCGAATGTTGATTACAAATGTTCTATTGATCCAGAAAACAATGAATTAAGACCAAAACATAAGATGCAACATATTGGTTTATCTGAGAAAGCTACAACTGACTCTCAAAGAGCAGCTGCTAATTATCAGAAAACGGGTGATATGCTCACGTTGCCATATACCGAAACAGTTCTGACAGAACAGTTAGTTGCAACCAGAGTTGAAAGAATTACGCCACTTTTACTTTCTTCATGGGTAGGAGTTATTGAACTTGACCCATTTGGGGATGATTGGTTTGAAACAGAAGTTCGTCCACAAATCGTAATTAGTGTTGCACACGATTTTGACTTTGCTGCGGCAACTCCAGATAATGTTATGGGTGCCATATGGAATTCTTGGCAATCTCAATGGGCGGGTGTTGTTGAAGTTAATGAAGTTCCAACACCACAAGGTGGAGCAAATCAGTTCTCCCGTTCAATTGAAGTTGCGAGAGCAGCGGGTGAATCTCCAGCATCAACAGGTATTGCCAATTTAGAAAGAATTGGTAATGGTTTTCGTGTTGTTACGAGAGGTGTTCGACCATTTATAAGGGCATCACAGATTAAATTTACTGGTGATGGTTTTAGGCCTAATTCAAGATTATATACTTTCTTCGATAAAACAGCAGTAAGTCAGTATGTTACGATGACAAGTGCATTTACAAGTGAGGCTGCTGGTGAAGGTCAAACTACAGCGCCGGCAGGAAGTTCATTAATCACAGATGCCACTGGACATGTTGAGGGATTTTTTGATATTCCTGACCCAACAGTTATTGGAAACCCACGATTTGCAACTGGTGAAGTTGAGTTTAGACTTACATCCAGTACTACAGATGTTAGAACAACTGATCCAGACACGTTTGGCACTGCTTATTATCAAGCTAAAGGTATGTTTGAAAGTTCAACTGATGTTTCTCTTGCGTTGCGACCACCTCCGCCGCCACCACCACAGAACAGAAGACCACCTGTGGCTGTGCGGCCCGCTCCGAGGCCCGGATTTACTCGGCTAGGTGAACCAATAGACCCCACATCACCCGAAACATTCCAATTTGATGGTGATGATAGCGAATTCGATGGTGATGGTGATGGTGATGGTGATCCTATCGCAATGACATTTAGAGTCACTGCTGGAACTGGAAGTGTAAGCGGTGGTGGATCAACTGAACTTAAAGGTGGATGTTTTATAACATCTGTGGATATATTCTTTGCGTTTAAAGATGAGAATATACCTGTTGCCCTTGAACTACGAACCACAAGACAAGGCACACCAAACAAAGAAGTATTACCTTTTGCGAGAGTGGTAAAACCAGCCCGTGATATTATTCCTGATACCACTGCTGAGACACCTACAACATTTACCTTCCCATCACCAGTTTTTGTTAAACAAGATGAGGAATATGCTATCGCTCTATTGAGTAATAGTCCAGAACATAAAGTCTGGATATCATTATTAGGCGAAACTCCAGTGGGTGGTGGTCCAACACTTAGTACACAGCCTCATAAGGGAGTGTTATTTAAGTCTCACAATAATAGTGCTTGGGCTATATCTCCCGAAGAGGATATGAAGTTTAGAATTAAACGAGCAGTTTTTGATGCAACAGTAAATGGACTTGTCACTTTGCAAAATGATGCTCTTCCTAGTAGGAGACTTAGAGAAAATCCGTTGACATTTACTCATGGTGATACAGCATTAAAGGTGACACATAAAGATCATGGTATGTATAATGTTGCTAACAATGTTACTATTTCTGGTGTTTCTTCTGGTTTGTCAACAACTTTAAGTGCTGCGGTGACAAGCACTGCAACATCGTTGTCTTTAACAAGTGGCACTAATTTTGCTAATACAACTGGTAAATTTGCTAGAACAGTAGATTCTACTCCTCGTTTTTATATTAAGGTTGACGATGAGATTATGTATTATGAAACTATATCTGGAACATCTGTTACTAATTTGGTTCGGGCGCAAGAAGGCACAACTGCTGCTGCACACGCTTCTGGAGCAACAGTAGATTTCTTCCAGTTACATAAAGTTCCATTATCACAGATTAATAAAACACACACTTCAATTGCAAATATTGATTTGGATTCCTATAGTATAACCCTTACAAGTAGTCCAGCGTTTGATGGTGGTTCCGGTTCTACAGCTGAAAATGGTGGTTCTGATGTTTTTGCCTCAGAAAATCATATCATTAATACAGGATTTACACAGGTAAGCACGTTAGAGCCTGAAAACACTCTAATCACAGCAGAAGCTCTTTTAACCACTGGAACAAGTGTTTCTGGATCAGAGACTTCATTTACCAAAACTGCTGCTGCAAATGCAGAAAGAATTGTTTTAAATGATAATATTGATTATGATACTACTTTCATGATTGCGTCACCAATCAATGAGACAAATGAAATGAGTGGTGCTAAATCATATGAAACAAATTTGATGTTGCAAAGTTCTGTAGACAACCTATCACCAGTTATTGATTCAAAACGATTCTCATGGGTTTCTGTTGCCAACAGGATAAACAACATTGATTCTGCTTCAGATTTGGCATCAAACCTTACATTTGTTGCATCAACAGAACCAGAGGGTGATAATAATGCTGCGATTTATGTAACAAAGAAAGTTATATTAGAAAACCCAGCTACTGCAATCAAAGTATTGTTGACTGCCCACAGACCGTCAACAGCTGAAATTAAAGTTTTGTTTAAGACATTGGGCGCTCAAGATTCAGTTGATTTTGATGACTTGGATTATGTATTCTTTAACAGTGATGGTTCCGCTGACAGGTTTGTAAATCCATCTCTAGACTCAGATGATTTCCAAGAATATGAATTTAGTGCTGGTGTTACTGATGATGGTATCGGAACGCCGTTAGATGAATTTGTTGCATTCTCAATTAAAATTGTAATGCAAGGAACAAATATGTCACAGGTGCCAAGACTTAAAGACTTACGAGCATTAGCGTTGGCACTGTGATGAGTGATAATTATATAAAAGTTGAAGGTGAAGCTGATTTGGCTAAAGACTTGAATGTTCCAGGCGTTGTTATAAATCGAAATAAAAGTGCATACGAAAAGGCAAGATTAAGGTCATTGGAATCAAGGAAAAAACTTCTTGAAGAAGAAGAACAGAGAGACACAATTAGAAACGCAACCAGAGAGATAAATACTTTAAAATCAGAGATGCATGAAATCAAAAATCTCTTGCAACAATTGGTAGACAAGTAATGGCCATACCAACAACAAAAGCAACATTTAAATCATACTGTCTAAGAAATCTTGGATTTGGTGTTATTGATATTAATGTATCTGATGATCAAGCAGATGATCGTATAGATGAAGCTCTACAATACTTTGCTCAATATCACTACGATGGTGTTGAGAGAATGTATTTGAAACATCTAATTACGTCTGATGATGTGACAAGGGCAAGGTCAAACACAACTGTAACTGCTACAGATAAAATTGATAGCACATTAACTGCTGATTGGTTAGAGGGAAAGAACTGGATTCCTGTCCCAGATACAGTGGTATCAGTTATTCAAGTATTTCCTTTTACTAACACAGCTGGAAATGGAGATATGTTTGATGTTCGTTATCAGTTAAGATTAAATGACTTGTATGATTTTTCTTCGCAATCAGTCATTCACTATGACATGACAATGAAACACCTTGATTATTTGGAGCATGTCTTAGTTGGAGAAACACCCATAAGATTTAATCAGCACCAAAACCGTTTGTATATTGATATGGATTGGGAAAATGATATAACCGCTGACCAAGACTACATTGTTATTGAAGCATACAGAAAACTTGACCCAACATCCTATACAGATATATTTGATGATATCTATTTAAAGAGATATGCCACTGCACTGATTAAAAGACAGTGGGGAGCAAACCTTAGTAAGTTCTCTGGTGTTACTATGTTGGGTGGTGTGACTATGAACGGAGAGACAATATTCCAACAAGCACAAGAGGAAATAATTAGATTGGAAGAACAGATTCAACTAGCTTACGAGTTACCACTTGATTATATGATAGGATAACTCATGGCAGTCAATTCAGCATTTCACACAAGTAATGTCACAGCCCTAGCAACAGAGCAAAATCTGTACAGAGATTTGGTTATCGAATCTATTCAGATACATGGACATGATGTTTTTTACCTAGATCGAACACTCGTAAATGAGGACACGATTCTTGGAACAGACAGTATTGCTAAATTCAATACTCAAGCAAAGATTGAAATGTATATGGAAAACAGTGAAGCTGGTTTTGGTGGTGAAAAAGAACTTATGAATCAGTTCGGTTTACAGAACTTGAGTGAGGCAACATTCGTTGTTGCTAAAACTAGATTTCAAGAGTTAACTAAACAGATTACAATAGAGAGTGGAACTGATACTCTTAGTGGTTCTATATTGTTAGAAGATGGAACTTTGGATAGTGGAACAGTAGAGGCCTCTGCATCATTTGAAAGTGGGTATATTATTTCAGAGGCAACAGCAACTGATTCTGACAGACCATTAGAGGGTGATTTGATATACCATCCAGTTCTCTCAAAGATATTCCAAATTAACTTTGTAGACCACGATGAGCCATATTTTCAGTTAGATAATAATCCAGTTTACAAGATGCGTTGTCGCCTCTTTGATTATAGTTCAGAGGTGCTGGATACAGATATTTCTGCGATTGATGCGATTGAAGACAGTCTATCAACTGATACTCTTGCATTGCAGTTTACAATGGAACAAGATTCTGCTTCAATTGACGCACTATTCTTAGAGAATGAGATTGGTAGAATTGTACACGAAAATGCTGATGATACAGAGGGTGATGAGATAGTTGCCCTAGAAACCAGCGACATGACAACATCTGCTGGTGTTCTTCTTTCAGAGACAGGAGAGTTCTTGTTACAGGAAGGATATATAGTGGGTGATGGAAGTACATCTGATGATGGTAATGTAGATACCTCGGCACAGAATGAGTTGTTTGATGCTGCTGATGATTCTGTGTTAGATTTCTCAGAGGGTAATCCGTTTGGGGATGTAGGGAGTAGTTAACAATGTTGGGTCAACAATTTTACCACGAAACAATACGAAAGATAATTGTAGCGTTTGGAACGACATTTAATAATGTCCAATTAGTTCGTAAGGACAGTTCTGGCAACATTACACAATCTATGAAGGTTCCTCTTGCTTACGGGCCAAGAGAGAAGTTTTTAGTTCGTCTTAGGTCTGATGCTGACTTATCAAGTAAGGTGGCTGTAACTTTACCACGAATTGGTTTCGAGATTCAAAACCTTTCCTATGATGCTACTAGAAAATTAAATCGAGTACAGAAGTTTAAAAAGGTTAATACAGGAAATAAAACAAGGTCACTTGATACACAGTACATGCCAGTGCCATATAATCTGGATATAGTATTATACATTTTGTCAAAACAATCAGATGATGCATTGCAAATCGTAGAACAAATCCTTCCCTTCTTTCAACCAGATTATACTATCACAGTTAACGACATGGCAGATATGGGTATCAAAAGAGATATTCCAATTATCTTAAATGGTATAACTTATGAAGATAGTTATGAAGGAGACTTTGAGCAAAGAAGAGCATTGATATACACAATGAACTTTACATGTAAGTTCTATCTATATGGTCCTGTTACTTCTAGTAATATTATTAGAACCGTTCAAGCTGACCAGTTTGCTGATTTACCAGATAAATCTCCAAAGAGAGAACAAAGACTTACAATTACACCAGACCCAGTTAGTGCTGATGCAGATGATGATTTTGGATTTAATGAGACAACATCATTCTTTACGGATGCAAAAACATTTAACCCAACGACAGGCGAAGATGAGTAATACAATTGATAAAGCGTTAGGTGTAGTAGAAGAAGTTTCAGCTAACAACATATCTGAGAACTTCCGTAAACAAGAAGTGACAACAATGCCTCAAGAAGATTGGGGTGATGCGAATGAACATGTGGAGAGAGATTATGAATACCAGCGACAAAACTTTTATAATTTGGTCGAAAGAGGAACGGATGCAGTGGAGGGAATTCTGGAACTTGCCAAAGAGAGCGATCATCCTAGAGCCTACGAAGTTGCCGGAAACCTCATCAAACAGGTGGCTGAAGTCACTGAGAAACTTGGTGACTTGCAAGAGAAAATGAGAAAACTAAAAGAGGTGCCTAGTAACGCACCTAAAAATGTGACAAACGCATTATTTGTGGGGAGTACTGCTGAATTGCAAAAAATGTTAAAGGATAAGTAAAGTGAAAGTGAAATATTTTAGACCCGATATTTTTAGTATAGATAATCTGGGAAACACTCCCCTTATAGTTTCAGTGGGTCAATTAGTTCAAGCATACATGCCTGTGGATAGAACTAATCATTTTAACCCATTTCATATGTCATATGACCCTATTCCAAACTTTGATAAATTTAATAAGTCTTGGGAAGAGTGTTGTATGGAAGCAGCAACTGACCTATGGAAATTAAAAAAACCGATAGAGTTGTTTTGGAGCGGTGGTATCGACAGTAGCGGTGCATTGATTGCTTTGCTAGAAACTAAGTCTCAATCTGATGTTTTAAATATTCGGTATACTCAAGACTCTATAGATGAGTTTCCCCTAATGTGGGAAAAGATGGTAAAAGATAAAAACGATCCTTTACCACACAAAGAAGTGTTAGATGATTCATTATTTGAAAATCATGATATTATAAAAGTTACTGGAGAGTGTGGTGATCAGTGTTTTGGTAGTGATGCTTTACATGCCAATCTAGATAAACATGCAGATGATTGGGAGAGCATCTTTACTTGGCCCAACGGAAAATTATTTAACAAAAGGTCTGATGTGCCATTAGACACAAAAGAAAAATTTGAACGCAAGAAATCACATTTGGTCGAACTTTTATTTGAACATGTAGACTACTCACCATTTGAAATAAAAACAGTATTTGATTTATTTTGGTGGTGTAATTTTTGTTTCAAATGGCAAGATGTGGATGTTCGTATGATTTTCACATTTAGTGATACATCAGATTGTAAGTCTACGATAAGTTTCTTTAACACAGAAAATTTTCAAAAGTGGTCAATAGTTAATCATGATATCAAACATGGTGGCACTTGGGAGACATATAAACAACCAGCCAAAGATTATATAAACAAATATATTAAAGACGAAACTTACAGAAAAAATAAGACAAAAGAGCCATCATTGATGAAGGTTTTGTCTGGAGCGGTTGACGGTAAGTATGATTATCAACATCGACAAAAAAGAAGAGATGATCCTAGTCGATTTAAATTTGTGTTAGATGATGGGAGATTCTGGAGAAAAGATGAAAAAGTGCCAGATGAAATCTATGAAGAGTGTTTGAGATAAATGTATGACTTCATCTTATTTACACCATTCGATAGAGCTAGGGCTTTAGGTGTATACAAAATAGCAAAAGTTTTGAGAGATCAAGGTCGCTCTGTAAAAGTAATTGATTTTTTACAATCGTTTATTAGAGATTCAACACCTTTATTATTATGGTTGCGAGAACATGTTCATGAAAATACTATATTTGGTTTTTCTGGCACATTCATGGGATTTGCAATCAGTAATGGATCGAAAGAAGATAATAAAATAAATAAGAAAGATGTTCGTAATTCAACGAGGGATAATCGCTCTAGAGAGAAATATAAAAATCCATCAAAATTATTAATAAGTGACGATTTTCAGAATTTTATTTATGATTTAAAATTAGATTTTCCTAACAGTAAAATTGTCATTGGGGGTGCTGGATTCATAGCTGAATTTATATTCAGAAATTTACCAATAGACCACTTAATTTTGGGGTATGGTGAAGATGCCGCAGCAAAAGAACTTATAGATGTTTTCAAAGGAAAAGAAGTTCCAAACATCATAAATCAAAATCCATTTAATTTAAAGTATGATTTCCACAATTCAGTTGGCAGTTTTCATGTTTCTGATAATATACTTCCAAATGAGGTTTTGCCCTTAGAGATTAGTAGGGGATGTAGATTTGATTGTAAATTTTGTAGCTTTGCTCTAAAGGGCAGAAAGATGACAGACCAATATTTTAGAGATAAAACTAAAATTTATAATGAATTGATATATAATTATGATACATTTGGTACGACAGATTACAATATATTGTGTGATACGTTCAATGAATCAAATGATAAGATAATGATGGTAAAAGGTGTATTTGATAAATTTTATGAAAGCACAGGTGAAAAAATACAGTTCAATGCATATCTTAGACTAGAATTAATGAAAAGGTGGCCAGAACAAATAGATATATTAAGAGATATGGGGATCGTCGCTGGTCAGATAGGAATTGAAACTCTAAACTATCCTTCTGCAAAAGCAATTGGAAAAGGAATTGAAACTAAAGATGTTTATGACACAGTGAAAAAGATGAGAAAATCATGGGGTAAAGATGCTAAAATACACTCTGGATTTATTCTTGGTTTGCCCTATGAAACAAGAGAAACCGCAACAAAATGGTTAACTAGTTTATATAACAAAGAATTAGACTTGACAAGCTGGAGAGTAGTACCTCTAAGAATCAATACGAATAAATTAGATGAATTTACAAGTGCATTTGACAGACAGGCTGATAAATATGGTTATGAGATATTTTCTCCCAAACCAAAATTTAAAGATGAATGGATAACTCATCTTGAAGGTGATTCTGAAATATGGAAAAATAAACATTGGGATTATGTTGAATGTGAAGAAATGGCCATAGAGTGGTCTAATAAATTTCATCAGAACGGCATAGTAAAATTTTCAGACAACCCTTGGGGATATTTAAATTACAAAAATGGTATTATTGGGGGCAAAAATTTAATGCCTAATGATGATGTTATTAAAAATTATCATGAACATCTATTTAAATAAGGTGACAGGAAAGTAACTATACAATGTCAAATATATTTACCACTCGTTTTCCTAAAATACCGGAGGATGAGTTTGAAGTTTTTATAACTAAAGATTTATTTATCACATCTGATCCTTATGTGACAAAAGATGAATGGAAACATGGTCTAGTTGAGATGGTGGACATGCATTCTAATCTCATACTAGCCTATAGTGGTGGAATGGATAGCAGTTTTGTTTTATGTTGCATAAGAGATTTGATAGAAGAAAAAAGAATTCCAAAAAATAGTATACAAATAGTGCAAGGAAGTGTCACAGTTGATGGATACGAAATTTGTGCTGACAAAAAAAGAGCATTTGATTTTGCAAAATCTATAGGATTTGAACCTAAAATTTATAATATGGAACTTGACAATAGTACTCAAGATGAGATAGAAGAGTATATCATACATCACTGTATAACAGATTATGCTTCAGCTGCTCAAGATGTTTGGTCTTTAAGACAACCCAAAAAAGTTATAATGACAAGATCAGTGTTTACAAATTGGGGTTCTCCTGCCTTTAGAGATTCTAATGAAGTTTCACACAATGATCATAGTATAGACAAAATATTAATGTGTACTGATAAGATAACTTCAATGAGTCCTCATGTAGATTCAAATTGGATAAACATGGAACAGTGGAACTCTAGAATATATTCCTCTCTAATAACTCCATATAAATTAAACAAAAGATCAGTTAATCTTGAGCCATTTCGGGATGCAAGAAAAAACGGATTTAGTTATGTTTCGGGTATATCTTTAGATAATACTGACGAGTTGTTGAGAAAAACTTTTCATCCTCTAAGTCCCGAAAGACTTGTAAATGATTTAAGTAAAAACATGGCATATTTACAATGTTATCCAGAAATGACAGAGGTACTATATAAATTTTCATTTCTTGATGTAGCGGCTGGTTATGTTGAATTTTGTGGTGTGAAAAATAAATTAACAGATAGAATTTCAAATTTTAGAAAAATGTGGAAAAAGAATATGCCTGATAGGGGTAGATGGACACCAGCAAAAAAACTAGATGGAGAAGTTTGGACAACTAAAGATTTATTAAATTATGGGGATTACTTTGAAACTGTTTGACATAAAATGGCCTGATGAGTATATGGGTGAATTTGAAGTAACATTGAATTATCCTTTACACATAACAGATGATATATTTGCCATAAGAGAACATGGAAAACGAGTTCTGTTAGAAATGGTTGATACATATCCAAAATTAATCTTAGCTTATAGTGGTGGTGTAGATAGTGCTTTTATCTTGTGCTGTATTCGTGATTTGATAGACGAAGGGAAAATAACTAAAAATACAATTGAGATAGTTCAAGGTGTTTATACTGCTGGACGTATCGTTCTAACTTCTGATTACGAAAGGGCAACAAAGTTTGCAAAATCATTAAATTTAAAACCTCGCATTTCCAAATATGATGTTAACAGAAAATGGGATGATATAGAAAAGTTTATCATAGATACAAAGTTAGGTGGTCTTGGATGCACTGATACTAGTTGTCAATATCTTTTAGCTATGGAACAAGATGGTGTTGTTATACAACACAGGGGCCCTGGCAGATATACTGGATTGAGTTTTAATAATGAAAACTTAATTTTTTCAAACAATTGGTGTGCTTGGAGTATCATTGACAATATAATAAATTTTGACACTTGGGATAAAGAAATATATTCATCGTTCATAACTCCATTTAAATTAACTAGTAGACCAATAAACACAAAACCATATGATATTGATTGGCCATCGAAGGCGATGGAGAAAAAATCAATAGTTCGTATTGAAAAATATCTTTATAAATGGATGTTATATATTCAGTGTTACCCAGAGATGACTGAAATTTTTGGCAAATTTGTAACGGTAGATTGGAAAATGTGGGCCCAACATTTTGCTGATGACAACGAAAGGATGCAAAGATTTATACAAATGATAGAGCAAAGTCCTGACAATTTTGCATATGTTAAGTTACCAAATGGAGATAAATTTACGAAAAAAGATTTGGTAAATTACAGGGAATATTTTGATGTTTCATAATGATTGGATTACATACAATTACAAAGACCTAACTATTAATGAATATCCCAACAAAGATTTTAGTCCTACTACATTTCAAGATGCATTGACAAGACAAGCTAAAGTTATATACAATGATGTTAAACCAACGGTGTTTTTATCTGGTGGTATAGACTCTCAAGCCATTGCACTTGGTTTTATTTCAGCAGAACTTGATGTTGAGTATGTTTATATTCGCCCAAGTTATTATGGTCATTATAATGAGCTTGATTATTTATTTGTCACACAGTTTTGTAGTAAACACAACATCAATTTAAAAGTTATTGACCTTGAATTTGATAAACGAAGTCTTGGTGAGTTTCTACTAGAACATGACTTTTTTAATACTGGAACAGGTTCAGGCACGATTTTTCTGTTAGAGGGGATAAGAAGACATAAAGGTGGAACACCAGTTACCGCTGATGGTCATTTTGTTTTTGAAAGAGAAGGGGATATATGTCGAGGAGTATTTAAGAAGCCGGGTCTATCATTAAGTCATGGCATTAAAGTTGAAGACCAAATTTTGTTTGATTTCTATTACAACTATATGTTCCAATATTATGAGCACATACATAGAACGACTCCAGAAATTCAATGTCTTGCTAGGATGGAAACAAAAAATTTGATATACACTCAACTTGGTCTTCCCCTTAGACCAAAATTATCTGGTTGGGAATTTTTAGATGAAAGTTGTGATTACTCAAGTCTATCTGTTATTGATTGGTCAAATGACCATAGCTGGAAAGCAAGGTTGACAAGGGGGATTAATGTGATAGTGGAAAAGTTAGATTTACCAGAAGAATATATTGAATATAAATTGAATAATCAAAAAGAGGACTCGTCTAGATTCATAACTCTTTATGAATTTGAGACTAAATATTGATATGAAAGTTAAATACTTTAAACCAAATATTTTTTTCACAGACACAGAGTTTTTTTCTATGGAAGAAGTTCTTGCTTTAATTAGTAAAGAACCTAATATAATGACGGTTGGACGAATTGTCAGAGCTTACATGGCAGTGGATAGGACGGGAAGATTTAACCCCTTTGACATGGCATATGACCCAATTCCAAAAGTTAAAAGATTTAGTAAATCATTTGAAGATTGTTGCATGAGTGCTGCTAAGAAACTATGGTCTTATAAAAAACCCATAGAGTTATTTTGGAGCGGTGGAATTGATAGTAGTGGAGCTTTGATTGCATTAGTAGAAACTAAATCAAAATCAAATGTTCTAAATGTTCGTTATACTAAAGAATCAATCGCAGAGTTTCCTTTGATGTGGGAGAAGATTGTAAGACATTTAAATGATCCTATTCCCGAAAGTGAAATTTTAGATGATGAACTTTTCATGAACGATGATATAATAAAGGTAACTGGTGAATGTGGTGATCAACTGTTTGGTAGTGATGCCTTACACAAAAATTTAGATAAACAAGATAACGAATGGGAAACTATTTTTAAATGGGACAGTGAGTCTTTATTTGGGTCAGATGATTTGAAACATTTTGAAAATAGAAGAATGAACTTAATTGAAGTTTTGAGTGAACATATCGAATCATCACCAGTAGAAATAGTTAATATTTTTGACCTATACTGGTGGTTAAATTTTTCACTAAAATGGCAAGATGTTGATAGTCGTATGATATTCACATATACGACATGTCCAAAATGGCAGTCTACTCTAAGTTTCTATAACACTGAATATTTTCAGAAATGGTCAATAGTTAATCATGACATAAAACACAATGGAACTTGGGAAACATATAAACAACCAGCTAAAGATTATATAAACAAATATGTAAAGGATGAATCATATAGAAAAAATAAAACAAAAGAAGCCTCACTTATAAAAATTCTGGTTGGGTCAACAGATGATGAATATACATATGAGTTTAGACAAAAAAGAAGAAATAGTCCAGCGGCTATGAAGTTGGCTCTAGACGATGGAACTTATTTCAGAACCAAAGACTTCATACCCAAAGAGTACAGATTTCTTTATAATGATAAATATTAAACAATGACTGACCAAAACCAATATCTGGGCAATCCTAATCTCAAGAAAGCAAATACTGCTGTTGAGTTTACAAGAGATGATATCAAAGAATATCATAAGTGTGCCCAAGACCCTCTTTATTTTATTGAGAACTATGTACAGATTGTCTCACTAGATGAGGGCCTTGTTCCATTTGAGATGTATGACTTTCAAAGAGGCATGGTTTCAACCATGCATGATAATAGGTTTAGTATATTTAAACTACCTAGACAGTCAGGTAAATCAACTACAATTATCAGTTATCTTTTACACTATGCATTATTTAATCCAAATGTAAATATTGCTGTTCTTGCAAACAAGTCCTCAACTGCCAGAGATATTCTTAGTCGATTACAACTTGCATATGAAAACCTCCCTAAATGGATGCAACAAGGTATCATAGCTTGGAACAAAGGTAACATAGAGTTAGAGAACGGTAGTAAAATTATAGCGGCTGCCACATCTTCAAGTGCCATTCGAGGAGGTTCGTATAACATAATTTTCTTAGATGAGTTTGCTTTCGTTCCATCTAATGTTGCAGAACAGTTCTTTGCTTCTGTTTATCCTACAATTACATCTGGTCAGAATACAAAAGTTATTATTGTTTCTACACCTCATGGTATGAATATGTTCTATAAAATATGGGTAGATGCACAAGAAAAAAGAAACGATTATGTTCCCATAGAGGTTCATTGGAGTGAAGTTCCTGGCAGAGATGAGGTTTGGAAAGAAGAAACAATACGAAATACCTCTCAATCACAGTTCAATTCAGAGTTTGAATGTGAGTTTCTAGGGTCAATAGATACCCTAATAAGCTCTGTGAAACTAAAACAACTTGTGTACAGAACACCTATTCATTCAAATGTCGGAATAGATATTCATGTTCGTCCAGAAGAAGACCGCACATATATGTTGACTGCTGACGTTTCTAGAGGTACAGCAAATGATTATTCTGCATTTGTGGTGTTTGATGTTACTGAAATTCCATACAAGATAGTTGCAAAGTTTAGGGACAACGAAATAAAACCACTACTGTTTCCTACCAAGATACACGAAGTTGCGAAGGCATACAACAACGCATATGTAATGGTTGAGGTAAATGACATAGGGGAACAGGTCGCAAACACTTTACAGTTTGATTTGGAGTATGACAACCTAGTTATGGCTTCCATGCGTGGTCGAGCGGGACAAGTCCTTGGAGCGGGCTTCTCAGGGGGTCGAGCACAATTGGGGGTAAGAACGACTAAAGCTGTGAAGAAGATTGGATGTTCAAATCTCAAACAATTGATTGAGGATAATAAACTTATTGTGGAAGATTATGATTGCGTCAATGAATTATCAACTTTCATTAGTAAAGGAGCGTCATACACTGCTGATGATGGATGTAATGATGATTTAGTTGCTTGTATGTTTATGTTTGGTTGGGCTACAGATCAAACATATTTTAAAGAACTAACTGATAATGATATACGAATGACTATGATGAAAGAACAACAAGACGCACTAGAACAGGATATGGCACCATTTGGTTTTATATTGAATGGTATAGATGACCCTCTTGACGATGAAATTGATGAATATGGGACACGGTGGACTACTGTTGTCAGAGACTATAACACAA